>Ga0265303_10000319_pt1 | contig 26194 bp, 30 predicted proteins | sample Helome_2_FD_192494 | JGI IMG/M metagenome (GOLD analysis project Ga0265303, IMG submission 192494) | Marine sediment microbial communities from subtidal zone of North Sea - Hel_20160317 (Illumina Assembly) | ecosystem: Environmental > Aquatic > Marine > Subtidal zone > Sediment ... | reverse complement strand
CAGCAGCACCCAGGTGAAAAAGACCCTGTCACGCTAGGTCGAAGATCGCCTCGATCGGCTTATGATCCGATCCATCCGCTTCGTCATCGATCGCAACTCGTTGTAAGCTGTCGCATAAATCCGGGGTGATCAGAATATGGTCGATCTTGCCGGATACCTGGATATCTTTACTGGTACCTTTTCTCAACGTGGATGTTTCCCGGTTCACCGGGTCAACCAGCTCCCAGCAATCATTCAGTCTCGTTATCTCGAGCAGTAGCTGGAACTCTTCGGTAGCAGGAGCCGCGTTGAAGTCGCCGCAAACAATCGCCGATAGCGGCATTTTCGGGGCACTGCGCTGATTGCTCCAGTCGTCGCCATCAATATCGGGTTTACCGGACCAGGCTCCCTGTTCCGCCGGGGAGCGCGTAAATATGCCGGCAAAATCGTTCACCTGGTCGAGCCGTTCGGCAGAATCCAGGTAACCGGCGTGATAACTGTAGACCCGGGTCACGATAGCACCGGTGTCGATCACGGCTTCAACGCAGGTCATCTGCATATTGAACCGATCCTGGTAATGTTGCTTGGGCAAATTAATACATCGGCTGCTCAGAATCGGCCAACGTGACAAAATCATGTTGCCGTGACGACGCCGACGGTTGATGACAGCACCATGGGCCGAGTGACTGCTGGCATCGACATCAAAACTCGAGCCGTAGACATAGTAATAAGTCGGCAGCAGGCCCGCGATTTCCCTGGCCTGATCTGTTTCACCACTGCGCTTCCATCCCTGGTCGACTTCCTGCAGACAGATAATATCGGCACCGCGAATCGCCCGACAACTGCGCACCAGGTCGATAACCCCGTCCAGGCCTCGACCAAACTGGATGTTGTAACTGACGACCTTCATTTATTCCCCGGAACGTGCACGCTGAGTCAATCTCGGCTCGACAAATGCGGGCATTATGAGTGCTTGCGGCGCAGGCATCAAACGATGCCGAACTACTGCTGCCCCACTTATATGTCATTACCGCAAAAGCGGGAATCCTTTAACCTGTAACCCCGCTAACAATTACCCGTGACTGCAGTGATACGGAATCCGGGCTGATCGGGGGAATAGATATGATATATTGGCTTGCATATAAAAATGGAGGGCAGATATGGCAGACCTAAACGTTATCAGGTTCGATCGTAACGGTGATCCGGAAACGGGTTTACAACGCTGGCCTGACATCCCCACGGAACTCCTGCATAGCGGGGCCCCGATCCAGACAGCACATACCTACCTTGATAACGATAACGGTATCTTCACTGCCGGCGTCTGGGATTGCACGCCACATGAACTGGTGCCGGGCCCGTACGCAGTCGACGAGTTCATGGTCGTACTCGAAGGCTCGATCATTATTGAACACGAATCGGGGCAAACCGACCGTTTTCGCACCGGCGAATGTTTCATCATTCCCAAAGGTATGCCCTGCATCTGGAGACAGGACGAGTACACGCGCAAGTTCTGGGCCATCCACGACAATCCGGATACGCCATTGGCGGCCGATTCGTCGCTAAATGCCATACGCGCAAATCCCGGCGCAACCCTGCCCGCGATGACGGGGCATGATCCGGCCATGTACGCAAGCGAGATTCCCAGCATGGGCCTGCTGAACCTTTACCGGGATCCCACCGGAAGATTCCAGGCGGGTGTCTGGGACTGCAGTCCGATGCAACGCGTCGCCGGCAGGATTGAAAGATCGGAGTTGATGCATATTCTCGAAGGCAGCGGCTCGATTACCAATGCCGATGGTGTCGTTTTTGAGTTCAGGGCCGGTGACACCTTCATGGTCCCCGTGGGCATGGGCTACCAGTGGCAAAACGACAGCTACGTGAAGAAGTTTTTCTGCAGCTATACGCCCTGAAGTTAAAGTATGCGCGCCACCCCGTAGCAAAGCAGCGTTGACAATACGGCAACAAGTATGAAGACCAGGACTCCCACTTCAGGAGTATTCATGAGAAAAATTTTAAGTGAATTCATTGTCTCGCAGTATATTGCTTTTTCAGTTTCGCTATCAGTTTGACACACATCCCGGTGCTTATAGCGATCATGGTATGGCCCGGGACGGTTTGCAGAAAATTACGCAGCTTGATTAAAAATCCTTGAGTCGGGCGGTGGTTTCCGGGTCCATAAACCCGGCTACCGTGGCCTCGGTTTCCAGTTGCAGCGCCTGCCCGAGATCACAGGTCGCGGTGCGGTTAAGCACCGACTTCATCGCCCTCACCGATAGCGGGGGTAAATCAGCCAGGTCTGTCGCAACTTTGGCTGCGCTTTGCATCAACTCGTCGTCGGCAACGACTCGCCAGGCCACACCCATCTCCAGCAGCGCGTCGGCTCCGTATCGTTCACCGAGAAAGAGCATTTCTCGAGCCTTGTTCAGCCCGACCAGCGCCGGTAGCAGCGAGGTAACCCCGCCGGTGACGAACAGGTTTAACGATACTTCCGGAAAAAAACCCCTGGCACTCTCGGCCCAGATCGGAAAATCGCAATTCATCGCCCATTCAAAACCACCACCGACAGCCCAGCCATTGATCGCTCCGACCACCGGCTTGTCGCCGAAAACGATCGCGCGGGTAGCTGCCTGGATCAGTTCGACAAACTCAAGCGCCTCGGTTTCGTTTTGCGGATGTTGATGCTCATGACGATCATCTCCAGCGCAGAATGCCCGGCCTGCCCCGGTAAAGACGATGGTTCTGGTTTCGCGGTCGGCATTGGCATCGTCAAATGCAGCTGCCACTTCTCCTATCAGTGTTCGGTTCATCGCATTGAGCTGCTGCGGGCGATTCAGCAGAATCGTGCGCACGCCGTTGTCTCCCAGGCTGCTGATTACCGTTTCATATTCAAATTCGCTCATTCATATGTCCTCTCAACCCGTCGGGTTTTGCCTTCGGTCAATTCGAAACTGTTTGCAGGCAGCAGCTTTAGTCTGCAGGATGCACCCAGCGCTTCCTTGAGCGCATGTTCGATGTTATCCACCAGCCCGTCTGCAGGTTGATAGTCCACCGCGAGTTCTGCCTTTATCGGTAATACGTCATAGGGCGGCTTTTTATCCAGCACGATTCGATAGTTCCCCGATAGTTCGACAAAACCATTGATCACCGCGGCCACCATTGACGGAAAAACATTGAGACCGCGAACGACCACCATATCGTCACTGCGACCGACCACGCGGAAGCGCATGCCATGATGACCACAGCGGCATGGGGTGGTCTCGTCCACTGCAATTATGTCACCGGTACGAAAGCGCACCAGCGGTTGGCAGTCCCGCAGTAGGTGGGTCAATACCAGTTCGCCTTCGACACCCGGATCGAGTGGCAGCGGGACCCCGCTCTCGACATCGATGATTTCCTTAAACAGGACATCGTCCGCCAGGAAATGGAGCCGCGTGTCATGCTCGCATTGCGCGGCGAAATTCGACATCACGTCCGAGACTCCGTAATTTGCATTACGCGGCTCCATGCCCCAGGTATCGCGAATGCGCTGGCGAAAAGCCGGATCGTCGAGGCCGGCCTCGCCACCAAACAAACCCAGTTTGAGGCCGAGATCCGGCGGCGCGATATCCGCAAAATGCTCTGCCAGCGACCTCTCCAACACCGCGGGATAAGACGGGGTACAGGAAATTGCGTTGATACCGGTTTCCATAATCGTACGGATCAACAATTCGGTGCTGCCCACACCAAACGGAACCACCATGGCGCCGGTTTGTTCCAGCGTCAGATGATCGGTTACCCCGCCCATCCACATCTGGTAGTTGAGGCAATGCACCACTGAATGCTCCGCGGTAAGACCCGCGGACCGCTGGGCGCGACCGCCGACCGTCCGGGTTATTTCGCAATCACGCGCCGACAGCGCCAGGTTCATCGCCTGACCGGTAGTGCCCGAGGTACGATGCAACCGGGTTACCGTGGCGCGCTCAGCGGCAAGATAATCACCAAAAGGCGGCGATTGCGCCTGCGACAGCCGCAGCTCCGCCTTCGACGACAGCGGCAACCCGGGCAGATCCTGCAAGTTCAACGGTGGTTCCCGGCCCTGCCACAGGGCCTGGTAGAAACTTGAATACCCGGCGACATAAAGCCGCTGGGTCTCCCATAAAGCCTGCTGCTGTGACATCGCAGTTTTCAAGTCTGACGCTGACCCCAACCGCCTATTTCATCGCCATCTGGTAAGTGACCCAGGACGTTTTTTCGGATAGCTTGTCGTAAGCGGCACGCCCCCGGTAATTGTTTTCCGCGGTAATCCAGCGGATGAACGGCCAACCCTGCTGCTTGCCCAGTTGATTGAGTGCCGCGTAAAGTTTCTCCACCACGCCCTGCCCGCGCGCGTCCGGACTGACAAACAAATCATCCAGAAATCCGACCAGCGCACCGCGCAGCGGCGACGCCATTTGCCTGCAGTGCATCAAGCCCAGCGCCTTGCCGGTCTCATCCTTCGCGACAAGCCCGAAGAACGGATTGCTGTCATCGTGAATCCAGCCCCATACCGTATCCAGGATTTGATCGTTCATCGGTACCTGGTAAAACTCGGCGTAGCCGTGATAAAGAACTTCCCATTCAGCCCGATCGTCCGTTTCCAGCCTTGATACGCTTATCGTCATTTGGTTTCGTGCCCTGTATTAAGTTAACTTCGATCACAAGCCATTCATCGCCGGGAATCAATTACCCGACGGTATCGCGATTCCCGCGCAAAGATCAATGATAAAGACAAACGTTCAAAATTTCGAATCGAGCGCGCGTTAATTTCCACGCTTGAGAAAACGCGACAAAACATTGCGCGTTACCTGCTCCACCTGGGGATCGCGACGCAGCAGTCCAGCGACCCATTCAACACTGCCGGCATGGAAGACTTCGCCCCTGCCCCGCTGAAATGATGCGATCATGCCTGAGCCGCGGCCCGCCAGTGCGATGGTTTCAGGCGTGACTTCACCATAGAGTATCTCCGCGTGAAGCTGGCAGTCATCGGTGCCGAGAAACAGGACGCTGTCATCCACCGCCCGGGCAACTTCAACGTTGGAAGCGAGTCCCAGCGCCAGAATTTCAAGTCCATCGGGCACCTGTTCCGCCCCGGACGGATATGGCAGGCCATCACGGACGACATAGTCGAGACCATCGACTTCGTAGGCAAAAACCCGGCTTTGCGCACCCAGCACATCGCCGTAACCGAGACCCGTTCCCTCGAAGGCCCAGTGCCCGGGACGATAAACAGGGAAACCGCCCGCGCCGAAAGCAACACAACCGCCCCAACCCGCGTAGACACCGCGAATAGCGTTCAGGCCGAAGGTCAGCGCGCCCGGACGTTTGATCTGCGGGAGTTCCCAGCTGGTGGTGATCCTGTCGGTATCGCGTTGGGGATCCTCGGCTTTGGCGCGGGACTTGTAACAAACCTGGCGGCACCCGTTGGCTTCCAGCCGGGTTTGCCACATGAAGTTGCCGGCAAAGCGCGCAATCCTGCCACCGGCCTCGACATAGGCATCGACCGTGTCGCGCATTTCCCAGGACCAGTATTCGTCGTGGCCGATAAACACCAGGCAGGGATAATCCTCGAGCACCTCGGGTCGAAGTTGAAGATCGTATTGCGAAATAATATCGACTTCGAATCCGGCGCCGGTAGCCCAGTTCATGAAATGCCTTTCGTATGAGGCCCAGCCGGCGGAAGCGTATTTCTTCGAGTAACCGTTGGCGTAAGCCCATTCCATGTGCGGATACGAAACCGGTTCGTCGTACGCGGGACTGGCGGCGAGCGCGGCGCGGGGCGCATCCTCCGGCAGCACGACGAATCCGCGCGGCCAGGGGCGTTCGAGCGAGAGTATCGGAGAGAAGTCCTTCCCTTGCAGGCCGGTAATGCCCTCGTAATGATTCGACCCGCCCCAGTTGTTGTAGGCGCACCAGGTGCCGGTGGCTGACACCAGCAGTAAACGCTCTCGCCGGCGCGCTGCATGTGCGCGCAACATGAACATGTGATGTTGCTCGAGGTTTTCCCCGTTGCGAGTTTCGATTCGACTGGTCACCCGGTAGGCGCCTGAAGGCCAGTGCGCGGGGATCTCAAACTCAAAATTCGCGGGCCAGCCACAACCGATTACCGATGCGTCGGCTGGAGTTTGGTGACGGCGACCCGGCAGCTTATCGCGCGTGAACAACACTTCCGACTCGACTCCATCGAGGGCTATTTCCAGCGCATAAGTTTTTGCGGTTGTGGAGACGTGAAAGCCGATGGTCTCCCCGGGTGAGTAACAGGTTTGATCGCTGTAACACCAGATCTCATCGCCCACCGGGTCGGCGGCTGGTCCCTCGTAGTAGTTGCTTAGTACGGCGGGATTAACACTATAGCTGGGTGTCTGCTGCGACATAGCTGGCTACATCAGTGGAGAAAATCAGGGATATCTTCAGCCTGCACCACGTGACAGTAGATCATGTTGATCGATTTCAATTCGTTCAGGTGCAACTCGTCGGTCGCCGCGGCACAGCAATCCTCAACCACGACCACGCCGAAACTCTCATCGGCGAGACTGCGCACCGTTGAACTGATGCACTGATCGGTAAAAATGCCGGCGACGATCACATCGCTGATTTCCATGTTACGCAGTATCAGGCGCAGGTTGGTGCCCGTCAATGCGCTATCGGTGGTCTTGATCACGACGATATCTTCAGGGTCCGGGGTCAGTTCAGGTACGAGCTGACTATCTTCGCGGTCTTTCGGCAGCAGCAGGTAGTTGAATCCCGGTTTCTTCTGGCTCAGCGAGCGATCGCGTCCATCGGTTTTCAAACAGGCGATGCGTGCAAATATCACCTCGACGCCCAGCTTGCGACAAAGATTGATCATTTTCCCGGTGTTGGGGATTACCGTCGAGTTCATGCGTTCACGAAACGGTGCCCAGCGTTCGGCTTCGAATGGATCGGCATCGACTTCCATATAGGTATTCTGGATATCGATGACCAGCAGCGCGGTCCGCTGCGGATCGAGTTCGATATCCCCGGGCGGCGCAGCGGTTGCGTAGTAAAAAGATCGATACGCGTTTTTCCAGTCACTCATACCGCCACCCCCGGTTTACGCGCACACAGACGCAGTCCGCCCAGCTTACCAGACTGGAAATGCCGGTTGACCGCGGAGTAAAAATCAGTCAGCGCGGTGACCGCGGCCTCGCCGTGTACGCGCAGGTGGCGCCCGCGATCGGCCCGATAGGCCGCAAGTCGGACCCGCACAAACTCAGCCCATTCCGCACTCATGGTTTTGCACAGCTCGACTACAAAACCGGCGTCTTCCAGGTCCTGTCGGTACTGGTCGATGCGGCGCAGCGTGATCGCGTAAAGATCGCGCTCCAGCAATTTTAATTGCGCATCTTCTATGTCGCCACGCGCAGTCAGATCCTCGCTGTAGAAGCAGCCGCCCGGGGCGAGCAAACGATGACAATTGTCGAGCAAGCGCGGTCGCTCAGGGATATGATAGAGCGCAAGCCAGCTTACGATAGCATCGAAACTGCCCGGCGCCCTGTCAAAATCGAGGAAGTCGCCGCAGACGTGATCGATCCGCGCGTCGAGTCCGCATCTTGCAGTCAGGCTCTGTGCGACCTCGTGTTGATCCGCTTGCAGTTCGAGCGCAGTAACATGGACATCGCCATAGGTCGCCAGGTAACGTGCCGGCCCCCCCAGCCCCGAGCCAATTTCGAGCCAACGCGGTTGCGCGTCAATGCCGACAACTGCCATCGCCACGTCGAGCGCCTGGGTGCCGTGATAATGCAACTGATCGAAAGCGCATAACTCGTCTACGCTTAAAGGGTCATCGACCGTCTTGCCCAGTTCACCCAGTTCGCGATAAATGCGCTCGACGTTGGTGTACAGTTTCATCGATTTGATTTCGTTCATGGTTACTACTCCATCGGCAAAGACGTCACAACGCCACGGTGGTCCAGGCCATCGCCTGATTTTACTGCTACCTCGGTGCCTGGCTGCCAGAAATCCTGCTCGATCATGGCAAGTGACACGTTCTGCTCGAATCGAGGCGACCAGGTGGCAGAGGTGACGTACCCGACCTGGTAGTTGTCGATAGTCACCGGCCATGGAAACTGCGGGGCCTGGCAGGGTTCTCCACTGAAAACCAGGCCACGAATTTCACGCATGTGCCCCAGCTCGGCGATCCGCTCAAGTGCGGGCCTGCCGATGTAGTCGAGATCGTCACCCAGCTGACAGTATTTTTTGAGCCCACATTCGAACGGATTATTTTCGCGTGTCATCTCATTACCGTAAGATAACAGACCGCCCTCGATACGCTCGATCAGGTTGGGGCATCCCGGAGAAATATCCAGATCCGAACCGGCGTCCCAGAGCGCATCCCAGACGTAGGCGCCGAGCGAAAACTCATCGACGTAGATTTCGAATCCACCCTGCTTGCTGAAACCGGAACGTGCCACGACCAGGTCATGTCCGTGGAAATCACATTTTTCGAACCTGAAGAAACCGATATTGCGCACCTTGTCGCCAAACACCCGCGCCACCAGGTCATCAGACTTCGGTCCCTGCACCGCAAGTGGCCAGACATCGGGCTCATCGACCTGCACATCAAGGCCCCTGCCCAGCGCGAACGCCCTGGCCCACAGCAGCATGTCGGCATCAGCGATCGAAAACCAGAAATGATCTTGCGCGAGTTTCAGTATGATCGGGTCATTCAACATACCGCCCGTTTCGTCAATCATCGGTGCGTAAAGGCATTGTCCGACGCGCGCATTGCGTAGATCGCGTGGCGTCAGCAACTGTGCCAGCAACCCGGCGTCGGGTCCCTGTAACTGTACCTGGCGCTGGCAACCCACGTCCCAGAGCTGCACATGGGACTTCAGGTGCCAGTAGTCCTCTACCAGCGTGCGCCTGAATCCCTTGGGCAAAATCGTATGGTTAACCACCGAGTAGCCGGAAACGCCGAGGGCTTCGACGCGTGGCGTGTAGGGCGTGGCGCGTTGGCGCCGCGAGACCTGCAGTCTGGACACACTCATATCGCTAGCTCGACCACCAGGTCGAGTAAGAGTGCGGGGAAAGCATCACGGGTAAATGATAGCGCTTGTGCTCATCGTCCATGACAAAACGGATTACGATGCAACTGACCATCGAGTCAACGGCAAGCGACTGGCTGGCAAAATACTCGCGCCCGTGAAACACCAGCTCGAATTCGCAGCCGCGATTCGCGTCATTGATTTCAACCCTTGCCGAAATGCGGCCTTCGGCATCCGCCTCGATATCGAAGACGAGTTGCCGCTCCGATACACCGGAGAGCTGAAACAGCTGGCTGCGAATACCAACCGCCGAACTGCCGCTGACCGAATCAAGAATGTGTGATGATACGGTAGCCATAACTATTTACTCGATCGACGCCTTGTCGCGTTTGTTCGTGGTAGCCAGCACGATGGGACTGATGTGGCCGACCGTCTTGACGTTCACGCAGGCGGTCTTGCCGCTGGCGAGTGCGCGTTTTACCGCGGGAATTATATCGTCGCGCCGTTCGACCAGTTCGCCGTGGCCGCCCAGCCCCTCGAACATCGTGTGAAATGGAATGTCACGAAAATCGGTCGCGAAATGCTGCTGGTTTGAAAACAGCCTTTCCTGCTGCTGGGATATGCAGTCGAGTCCGCCGTTGTTGTCGATGATGACGACGATCGGCAGTTTTTCCTGGAATGCGGTCTCGATACTCGAACCGCCTGACAGAAAAGCACCGTCCCCACTGATCACGACCACGTTCTTATGCGGATTGTTCAGTTTCGCCACGCTCGCGAACGGCACCCCTACTCCCAGCATACTGAAGGTGCCGGGATGCAGAATATTACCGAGTTTGAGTCCCTTTGAACCGGCGATATTCACCGAGATTTCCGACCAGAAATGCGTGTTACCGCCATCGATGACCAGCCAGTCACCGTCATTCATCGCGGCCTGCACGTCGATTGCGAGCTGTAAGGGATGGATGCGGTCGTCACCCAGTTCGGGGATTTCGTCAACCATCCTGTCAACCCACTGCTTGCGCCAGCCACGATTGGTTTCAACCCAGTCGACCGGGAATGGCTCCAGTTGTTCAAGCGCCGCAAAGAATGCCCCGGGATCGCTTAGCAGCGCCTGGTCCGCGGCGCGGTTCATTTCAATCTCTTCGGCCGATCCATTGACGCAGATGAGATGGGTGCTAGCTGGAAACAACGGTGGATTACCAAAGTTCATTTGATTATCGAGCCGGGTGCCGACCATGATGACGACATCGGATTCTTCGAGCGCCTGTTTTGACGGGTGGTACTGGTGCACGTCGGCGAGACCCATGTAGACATCGCTCGCTTCCGACAGCAGTTTCTGATGATAGGGCACATTGAAAACCGGGATATTGAGCTTGCGGGCGCAGTCTTCGAGGTCTGCTTCGGCGCCTGACCACCACACCCCGTGGCCACCGATAATAATCGGCTTTTGCGCCTGCCGCACAGTCGCCAGTGCTTGCTCGATATCCTGCGGGCAGGGCCAGGCCCGCGCAGGCCGCCCGGCACCACGGTCGAACGGGCGTTCGTCGCGCATCGCGTCTTCTTCAAACGAGCTGAACATGATGTCGACCGGCATGCTGAGGTGCACTGCCCCGGGGTAACCGCTCAAGGCTATCTTCCACGCGCGGTCAACGAATTCGGAAATGCGCTCACCGTCGGTGATCGAAATACTGTACTTGGTTAACGGTGCGGCAATCGCGACATCGTCAATCTCCTTGAAGCCACCGCTACCCTGGCGCTTCAGCGTGCTCGACCCGGTCACGAAAATAACCGGCGAACGTTCACCCCAGGCTTCCATCATCGCCGGTACCGCGGTGGCAAAACCTTCGGGGCCGACCAGGCAAACCGCCGGTTTACGGGTGATCCGCGTATGCCCATCCGCAAGATGGCCGGCGACCTGCTCGTGTGGGGCATTGATCACCGAAATACCACATTCCATGAACCCTTCCAGTGCCGGATTACAAAACCCGCCACTGAGGGTAAACACCCGATCTACACCCTTCTCCTGCAGGGCTCTTGCCAGCAGCTGGCCACCACGGATCTTCATCTGGCCTCCATATCCAGGACGTAACTGGCATCGATATCGTTAACATCGGCGCAACCGATCTGTGCCAGGCTGATATCGAGCTGGTTGTGGATCAACTCGATCACCTGTTGTAAGCCGGGGTAACCGTCGGCCGCCATCGCGAACAGGAAGGGGCGCCCGATGAGCACGAAATCGGCTCCCAGCGCGAGGGCCTTGAGTACGCCTTCCCCGTTACGCACGCCGCTATCGAAAAGCAGCGGGAAATCGGGGCCGACCGCGGCCCTGATTTGCGGCAGCATCTGTATCGCCGCGGGTGAACTGTCGTACTGGCGTCCACCATGATTGGACACGCAGACCGCGTCGGCCCCGGCATCGCGGATACGTACCGAATCTTCGCAGCCGAGCACGCCCTTGACGATCAGGTTTCCCGGCCAGCGCTCACGCAGGCGTGCCAGAAAATCCCAGTCGAGCTTGCCGCGCGCCTCGTTTCGCTTGAATTGCTTGCCGCCGGCGACGTTGACATTGGCAAGCTTCGGCAACCCCGTCTTCAGGGTCGTGAGCGACCATTGTGGATGCATTGCAAAATCGAAAAACTGTTGCGGTCCAATTCGAAACGGCGACTGAAAGCCGTTACGCTTTTCACGCGGCCGCGCGCCGATAGTTGGCACATCGACAGTTAATATCAGGTTGGTATAGCCAGCGGTTTCGGCGCGTTCGATCAGGTGATAGGCGACTTCTTCCGAGTCACCGACATAGAGCTGGAACCAGGCATGTTCACCAGCTCGCTCGGCAGTCACCTCGATGCTGCTCGAAGCCATGGTCGACAATACCAGCGGAATACCATACTGCGTGGCCGCCCGGGCCAGCATCGCGTCGGCGTCCGGCCAGGTCAGGTTGCACATCCCCATTGGCGCGATGCCAAACGGCAGGTTCCAGGTCTGGCCGAACAGGGCTTTCCGGTGGTTACGGTCTTCAACGTTGACCAGCACCCTGGGCAACATGCGCAGGGCCTCGATCATTTCCACGTTAAGCTCGCAGGCCCTTTCTTCACCCGCGCTGCCGTCGATGAAATCGAAGATCATCCGCGGCAAACGGCGTCTGGCGAATTTGCGCGCGTCAGACACGCTGAATATCCTGTTGCTCATAAATACTGGCGCTTGCGAAAAAGGAGTTGACTGTTAAATTCAACCTGCAAGTCTAGCCTGTCGAGGCGGTATTGAACATATACATTTATCCCCGGTGTCGAGAAATCGGTTCAACGCAGATGAGATTCTGCCCGCTTCCCTGAGCAGGTCATCGCTAGCAACTCGCAGTCAGAAAATCGTGTTGTGATAATGGTGATTCCTGGTGCTGCAACGACTGATTCTCAGTTCAACCGGGGTTTTATCCAGGGTCAGTGCGACTCGCTCAATTTCCAGCAGTGGGGTACCGACTTCCAGGTTCAAAATTTTCGCGTCATGCCTTGAAGCGGCTACCGCACGCAGTTGCTCATCGGCGCTGTGTATCGTGATGCCATACCGTTTTTCATAGAGTTCATACAGCGTATTGGGTAGTTCATAACCACCTCCCTCGACCAGATCGCCGAAAAGGTCAGCAGGCAAGGTAATGGTTTCAAGCATGGTCGGTATATCAGATATTCTACGCATGCGTTCGATTCTGATGATGCTGGTTCCAGCGTCTAAGCGGAGTTTCGAAGACTCGATTCGTGACGCCGGTTTCCTGCGGCAGTTTAAAACATTACTGTCCGGCAGTACTTTATGGCCCTTGCTATCAGTAATATGGAAGAAATGAAACAGGGCCCGGTGGGTATCATGCGTGGAAACAAATGTCCCACGGCCCTGCCGGCGTGTTAACACGTTGCTTTCCACCAGTTCGGTGATCGCCTTACGCACGGTACCCTGGCTGACGCCGAGTTCCCGCGCGAGATTAATCTCGCTGGGAATGATACTGCCGGGGAGCCACTCACCTTTTCCTACCTTCGCAACAAGCAAATCCCTGATTTGCATGTAGAGCGAAATAGAGCCTTTTCCTGTAATGAGCATAAGTTCTACTGACCTCGATTAACAGACGACTATGGGATGGCTGGCTATTGGTGACCGGGCCGGGCAGTTAGCTGCGGGTCTGATTCATTGCCAGGTCTTATATAAGACTACTTGACTAAAAGTATAACGCCGTGTAGGATTTTTGCAATACGCGGTTCCCGCGCAAATTTATAACATCCTGGAGACTGAAATGATTGATTTTGTGGTGCATGACGAAGGGGATAGTGTCGGTGTTGTCGTCGTCGAAGGCGTGAAAGCCGGCGAAGAGTTAACCGGCTGGGTAATGGATCAAGACGTAGATATCAAGTTCAAGGCAGCCAGCGATATTCCGATCGGACACAAGCTTGCGATCAAGGCGATGTCAGTCGGCGATACCGTGATCAAGTATGGCACGGATATCGGCAAGGTCGTGGCGGATATCGGCACCGGTGAACATGCCCATGTTCACAATATCAAGACCAAGCGCTGGTAATCGCCAGGCAACATACATAATCGGCATCCCCTTATTGGAGAATAAATAAATGTCTCAAGATTTAAGTACAGCAACATTTTCAGGTTATCGGCGCGAAAACGGTCGTGTCGGTGTGCGTAATCACGTTATTATCCTGCCGGTCGACGATTTGTCGAACGCGGCCTGCGAAGCAGTCGCTAATAATATTTCCGGCACCATGGCGCTGCCCCACCCCTACGGCAGGCTTCAGTTCGGCGAAGACCTCGAGCTGCATTTTCGTACCCTGATCGGTACCGGTTCCAACCCGAACGTAGCCGCCGTCGTTGTCATTGGCATCGAAAACGGCTGGACGCAGAAGATTGTCGAAGGCATCGCGGCTACCGGCAAGCCGGTGACCGGTTTTGGCATCGAACAGCACGGCGACCATGAAACCATCATGGAGGCATCCAAGGTCGCCAAGGAATACGCGCAATGGGCATCCGAGCTGCAGCGCGAAGAAGCACCGATTGGCGAACTCTGGGTTTCGACCAAATGTGGTGAATCCGATACCACATCCGGTTGTGGTTCAAACCCGACCGTTGGCAACGCATTCGACAAGCTCTACCCGCATGGGGCAACCCTGTTATTCGGTGAAACTTCGGAAATAACCGGTGGCGAGCACCTGGTTGCCGAGCGCTGCCGTAACGATCAGGTTCGCGAACGTTTTATGTTCATGTTCAATCGCTACCAGGACCTGATAGAACGCTTTAAAACTTCCGACCTGTCGGACTCCCAGCCTACCAAGGGCAACATCGAGGGCGGACTCACCACTATCGAAGAAAAAGCGCTTGGCAATATCCAGAAAATCGGCAAAGAGTGCCTGGTTGATGGCGTTCTCGACAAGGCCGAGACACCAACCGGTCCCGGCCTGTGGTTCATGGATTCATCGTCGGCGGCGGCAGAAATGGTTACACTGGCCGCGGCGGGCGGCTACGTCGTCCATTTCTTCCCCACCGGGCAGGGCAACATTATCGGTAACCCGATCCTTCCAGTCATCAAACTCTGCGCCAACCCGCGCACCGTGCGCACCATGAGCGAGCACGTCGACGTCGACGTGTCAGGGCTATTGCGCAAGGAAATGAGCCCGGGTGAAGCCGGCGACAAGCTGCTGGAGTGCATGTTTCGCACCGCCAACGGGCGCCTGACTGCAGCCGAAGCACTGGGACATCGGGAGTTCGTGCTGACACGCCTTTACGAAAGCGCCTAGTGTAAACTCACAATAACGACTAATGACCGGAACAACGACTAATGACTATAGAGTACTTAAAAAAGGCCGAAAAATCGGCAACTACGGGAGAAGATGACACGCGCAACATCGTGTCGCAAATGCTGGCGGAGATCGAAACTGGTGGTGAGGAAAAGGCCATTGAATACGCGGCTAAACTCGACAACTATAGCGGCAACATCGTCGTCACCGACGAAGAGATTGAAGCGGCATCGGCAAAAATCTCGCAGCAGGTAAAAGATGATATTCAGTTCTCCTATGACCGGGTACGCGGTTTTGCCGAGAAGCAAAGGGAAGCGCTGGTTGATTTTGAAGTAGAACTCTCACCGGGTCTGTTTGCAGGTCAAAAGCAGATACCGGTGCAGACCGCGGGTTGTTACATACCCGGTGGGCGCTACGCGCACGTGGCATCTGCCGTAATGTCGGTTGCCACCGCCAAGGCTGCGGGTGTCGATCATGTCATTGCCTGTTCGCCACCAAAACCGGGAGAAGGCGTCAACCCGGCGATTATTTATACTGCCAACCTCTGTGGCGCGGATACCATACTGGCGATGGGCGGAGTACAGGGCATCGCCGCGATGGCGTTTGGCCTGTTTACCGGACATGCAGCGGATATCCTGGTGGGACCGGGCAATCGGTTTGTGGCCGAGGCGAAGCGCATGCTGTTCGGACGCGTTGGTATAGATTTGTTTGCAGGACCAACCGAAATTGCCATTATCGCGGATAAAACCGCGGACCCGATGATCGTTGCTAGCGACCTGGTGGGACAGGCAGAACATGGCCTCGATTCACCCTGCTGGCTGTTCACCACCGACCGTAAACTCGGCGAAAAAGTACTCGAGTTAATGCCCGGATTTATCGAGAAACTGCCCGATACCGCGCGCACCGCGGCTGAAGGTTCGTGGCGTGATTACGGCGAGGTAGTTCTGTGCTCAGATCGTGAAGAAATGGCGCAAATCAGTGATCAGTATGCAGGCGAGCATCTTGAAGTGCAGGCTGAAGATCTGGACTGGTGGGTCAATCGCCTGCGCAATTATGGCTCATTGTTTGTCGGTGAAGAGACTACCGTTGCCTTCGGCGACAAATGTTCCGGCACCAACCACATACTGCCAACCAAGGGCGCAGGACGTTATACGGGTGGCCTGTATGCAGGCAAGTTCATCAAAACGGTTACCACTCAGCGTATGAGCCGTGAAGCGAACCGCGAAGTAGCTGCTGCCGCTGCGAGGATATCGCGCCTGGAAGGCATGGAAGCACATGCCCGGACCGGTGATGATCGCCTTGGCAAGTATTTTCCAGATGAAGCTTTCAGACTTCAGCCATAGCCAAAACTGTCGTTGTTCGACCGGGCCTGCCAATGACTCCCCGGCGTCATCGCGGGTCTCGACCGCCAGTACTCGCGCAGGCGATAGCCGATGCCGTTGAATTTAACATTCAGGATAGAAATTGAAGTCGTTGTTTGATTTAAGCGGTAAAGTAGCGCTGGTCACCGGCGCCAGTTCAGGTATCGGCCAACAGCAGTCACAGACACTGGCGCGGGCAGGTGCCTCCGTCGTACTACTCGGTCGTCGGCAGGAGCAACTCCTGTCCACCGTGGCAGATATCGAGGCGCTGGGGGGTAAAGCGGCTGCGCTAGCGCTTGACCTGAACGCCCGCGAACAGCTGGTCGAGGTCGCAAAACAGGCAGCCGATCAATTTGGTTCTATCGACATCCTGATCAATGCCGCGGGTGTCAACTTACGCCAGCCGGTCGATGAAATTACCCTCGAAAGCTGGGATCAAACGCTCAACCTGAACCTGGCGGTACCTTTTTTTCTCGCGCGTGAACTGGTGCCAGGCATGCAAGCCAAAGCCTGGGGTCGGATCATCAACATCGCCTCGTTGCAATCGAGTCGCGCTTTTGCCAATGGCCTGGCTTATGGCGCATCCAAGGGCGGCATCGCCCAGTTGACACGCGCCATGGCCGAGGCCTGGTCAGCCAAAGGGATCAATTGCAACGCCATTGCCCCGGGATTTTTCCCGACCGGATTAACCGCCCCGGTTTATCAAAATCCCGATATGCTGGATAAATTGGCCGTACAGACAGCCATAGGCCGAAATGGTGAACTCGCTGACCTCGATGGCATCACGATTTTTCTGGCCGCGGCTGCTTCAGATTACATTACCGGGCAGATCATTCACCTTGACGGCGGCTTTACCGCCAAATAGAGCAGGATTATGAAAGCACTAGTTTATACAGATACGCTCGAACTGCAGTATCGAGAAGAACCGAAACCTGTTGCCGACACCGATGAAGCCCTGATTGAAATCGAAGCCGTTGGTATTTGCGGTTCCGACATGCATGCCTACCATGGCCATGATGCTCGCCGGGTACCCCCGCTGATCCTCGGACATGAAGCGGTTGGTGTCGTACAAAACGGTAGCCAAAAAGGTAAGCGAGTCGTGCTCAATCCTCTCATTACCTGCGGTCACTGCAATCATTGCCAGGGTGGTCGATCAAACCTGTGCGCTGAAAGAGAGTTGATCGGTATGCGTCGCGCAGGTGCTTTCGCCCAGTACATCAACATACCCGAACGTAATCTACTTGATATTCCCCAGGATATGGATGCGACTATAGCCAGTCTCGCCGAGCCCGCCGCGACCTCGCTACATGCCATTTACCTGGCGGAAAAAGTATTACATCGACCCCTTTCCGAGTGCCGCACACTGATACTAGGTGGCGGCTCAATCGGTGTCTTTGCCGCTTTGATGTTAGCGCACAAAGGTTGCACGACAATCTACCTGGGTGATACCAACCCTCTGCGCAGGGAGACGGCTGTCAAGTTGGGCTGTGCGACGATTTACGATCCACTCGGTACCGATCTGCCCGAAACAGCGAGCTTCGACCTGGTTATCGACGCGGTGGGTAGTGGTCGAACCCGCGCCGCATCTTCCGAGTTGGTTGCGTCCGGCGGTATTATTTCTCATGTAGGGTTGCAGGATAACGAGCCTGGACTGGATACACGCCGACTAACCCTCGATGAAATTACTTTTCTGGGTAACTACACCTATAGCGTGATCGATCTGCGGGCTGCCATTGACTTGCTATACAACGGCGCCCTGGGTCCACTCGATTGGGTCGAAACACGCTTGCTAGCGGATGGCGCCGAGGCATTTCGTGAAATTCACGAAGGTAAGGCCGCCTCTCCAAAAATCGTCCTGAAACCATAAACCAGAATATATCGCTATCCCTCGAAGAACCGGTCGAGACGACTCGTGTGCGGGGAGCGATGGCGCTGAGCGTCCACGAAAATGCACCGTTTCGACAGGCCATAGGCAATACCTACACTCGTGATAAAGATATTGCTTGAGGCAGTCGATACTGGGAAACTGTCGGCACAAGTATAGAGACAGCTGTATCGATAAACTAGCTGGCCAGCATGCAACTATCCGAATCTGATTTTAAAGCGGTTACACGGGAATCAGGCCTGGCAAGTGGTCTGCCCAACTACGCCTATACCAGCGCAGAATTCTTTGCCCTCGAACAGGAAAAGCTATTCGCCAGAACCTGGACCTGCATCGGTAACGGTTGCAGCGTTCCCCGGGCGGGAGACCTGCAACCGGTCGGGTTTCTGGGTCAACCGCTGCTCATGTCGCGCAATCGCCACGGCGACATCAAAGTCTTTCATAATGTTTGCAGTCACCGTGGCAATGAGCTGGTATGGGAGGCCTGCCACGTCGACAAGGTTATCCAATGTCCCTACCACGCCTGGGCCTACGATCTCGATGGCAAGTTACTCGCCACGCCGAATGTCGGCGGTAGCGGCGTACATGTCATCGATGGTCTCGACAAGAGCGAGTTCGGCCTGCGCGAAGCGCGCTCTGCCGTCTGGATGGACCTGGTGTTCGTCAATCTGTCAGCAGACGCCCCCGATTTCGAATCCTTTATCGACCCGTTACAACAACGCATCGACAGGCTGGTAGCGCGGGAACAGTTCACGGCCCTCAAACCAGCCAGGACGCATGGCACCTATACAATTGATTTTGCCGGCAACTGGAAACTGTGCGTGGAAAACAACCTCGAAAGTTATCACCTGCCCACGGTGCATCCCGATTTGAACGCAGTGTCGAAGCTCGAGGATCACTATCATTTCTATGGCGACGATCTGTTTGCCGGCCAGGGTAGCTATCGCTATGACCACGAGCAAACCAATCTCGCTGACTTCCCGCTGTTTGCGGGATGGCAGGATAAGGTCGCCGAGTACCCTAGCCTTTACCCCAACGTATTTCTCGGACTGCAGGCCGATCACTACTGGACCCGCATCGTGCAGCCGTTGTCCGCCGAACGCTCGCTCGATCATTTGCAGATTTACTATCTCGGAGATGCCGCCGACAGCCCCGACTTCGAAGCCGCGCGCGCGCATCGACTCGATGTCTGGGCGAAAGTATTCAATGAAGACATAGGCGTGGTCGAAGGCATGCAGCGAGGACGCCAGTCGAGCGCCTTCAAAGGCGGCGTTTTTACCCCGATCATGGACAAGCCCTCGCATCACTTCGCCAAATGGGTGGCCAACCGCCTCGCCGCCACCGGGTAAAAAATAAGCTCGGTATCGCTGATATCGATGTTACGGTGGCAAACTGTCAATGTATGATTGCTCTTTGATCGGAAACAAAGCTGTTGTCAGGTCAACTACCTGATAACCAGATCGTCAAAATAGGGCAAGAGAAATAACCATGAAAAACAGGAATTTACAAACAGGCTTTCACAACTCCCTTGATTATCAGGTCAACCCGATAATATATATTAAAAGGTCAAAGACCTTTTAAATAGGCTGTTAGCACTTTTAATGAGACCAATATGAATTTCGAAAAAATGTCGCAGAAAGAGATTCTTGATATTGCGAACCCAATAATGGATAACTTGATGAATGCTTCGACAGATATTGATCATGAGAGACATACCAGGGACTTCACAGACAGAATGAAGAGAATAGTAACCAAAGATTATCTTCAAAAGGTCTGTGAAGACTATCAGGCAGAAAAAGGCTTCTTTGGAGAGCGCAAACCGGTAGCAGTTTTTAGGCGCCCTGATTCTGCAGCTATTGTATGGAGACAGTCATTCACAAAGGCAAAAGGCGAATTCGTGGCAGAAATGGTTTTGGTCCACCAAAACGAGAGATTTCTTTGTGATCATGCGATGGTGTTCTAGCAAAGTGCTAACAAACGCATGCAGTCGGCAGAGCTGGGCGGCTGATGCGGAGCGTTAGAAGTCGTTGAGTAATAGCGGAAAACGAACAATGAAATATACAGTCGAGACAAACGAAAACGAAATCAATATCGAGGTCACAGAGACCAAAGGAAAACAGAAGAAGCTACTGGAAGCTTTTCAAGAATGCCAGGAGGGCCGCTGCTCGTGCCCTACCCAGGAGTACTCGAAATTGGACTCTTTAGAAATCGAGAATAACGAGGATACAATTCGACTGAAACTAAAATCGAAGACGGGCGAAAAATTTGACAAATCGGAAATAAGCAAGTGCCTCGAGTACACCAAGGGAAAGGTAAAAAATGAAAACTGATCAACCGACTTCTAAATAGGCTGTTATACGCCTAGACAAATGAGAATATTTGCCCCATCTCTATTTTTTCTGCTTGTAGTTGGGTGCAATACTGGAATTACTGTTCATGACGAAGATAGAGCGGCCGAGCTTGTTGCAGATTGTCTCGCGGCATTTAAATCTAATGAAGGTATACATTTAGCCTACGAGTGGACCGATGATAGATTTAAGGAGGAAATGCCTTTCAGTGAGTTTTCCAAAATTGTTGCGTCTATTCGAAACAAAAACCAAGGCGCAGATATACGATTGGTTGGATACGAGATTATTAGATCCAAGGAAGCAATCATTGTTTATGCAAATTCGAAAATCAGTGAAGAAAAAATGCACTTCAAATTCATTCTTGCAGGGACAAAACACAAGGACTATTACCTTTTAAATTTGAGTACTAACGATTCCGGATTCAATAAAAATGGCATTTATAAGGAGTATAGGCAATCAATCGTCGTCAAGGGCGTGTAACAAGCGCATGCAGTCGGACAAAGTGCCCGCTTCGCGCGCACTTTGCCGCTGATGCTGGACGTTATGCGCCACGAAAATTACCTGGAAGATATTAATGTCTAACTGCGGATGCGGCTCAGATCAAGCGGAAAGGCTTGAACGGAAAACACTAATAATCCTATTGGCAATTAATGCAGTAATGTTCTTTACTGAAATTGTCCTGGGATTTTTGGCAGAGTCTACCGGTCTAATTGCCGATTCACTCGACATGTTAGCAGACGCCGGAGTATATGGAATTTCGCTTTATGTGGTGGGAAAAGGCATCGCGCGCCAATCGAAAGCGGCGAGTATAAGCGGCGTATTGCAGATAGTTCTTGGTATAGGTGTGTTTGCCGAGGTATTGAGGCGACTCTTATTTGGAAGCGAACCAGAAAGCCTTCTTATAATTGCCGTTGGTGTCGCTGCACTCATAGCAAACATCTACTGTCTATTTCTGATATCACAACACCGCGATGCAGGTGTGCATATGCGAGCATCATGGATATTTTCAACAAACGACGTAATCGCCAATTTGGGAGTAATCATTTCGGGTGCGCTTGTTTGGGTTATTGGTAGTCGATACCCAGACTTAGTGATTGGCGCTATTATTTCAGTAGTTGTAGTACGAGGCGGATTTAAAATCTTACATGAAGCCAGAGAGGCAAATGAAGCACAACTTGGCGTGTAACAAGCGCATGCAGTCGGACCAAACCACTCACTACGCCCCTGGTTTGGCCGCTGATGCGTGGCGTTAAAACATGGCGCGCAAGATAGTGGAAGATAATAATATTGCGGAAGAAGATTATATTGACGCCGATCTGGATTCGCCCAGGGATGCGGTTGAGCGAAAAATCAGCCGCCTGGAAAATGAAATAGCCCGTGTTAGTAACACCGAAGACAGGAAAGTTCTCTGGGGTGTATTTGGTCTGCTGTTTTTTTTAATTGCTGCCATATTATTCGGCTTCAATCCTGTGATAACGATATTTGTTGTTGTAACAGGCATATTTGGAGGTCTAGCTTATGTGCTGTATGAAAATATTCGCAAAAAAAGAGCCATCCTCATCAGGCATGGCCTGCAATGCCCGGCCTGTGGTTATATACCGCGCACACTAAATGCAGCGGGTGTAGTCTATTCCCGGCAGTGTTTAAAATGTGGGGCAGATCTAAAAATATAGGCTTGCCACCAAATCGACGCTGTGGTGAGAAATGAAACAGGGTAACTCTCTATGATCGATCGAGATATAGACATTCAGACCAGGGATGGCGCGATGAATACCTTTATCACCCATCCCGAAGAGGATGGGCCGCATCCGCTGGTGCTGTTCCTGATGGATGCACCGGGCAAGCGCGAAGAATTGCATGATATGGCGCGTCGGCTCGGTTCGGCCGGATACTACGTGATGCTGTCCAATCTTTACTATCGGCGCCTGCGCGAATTCGACATGGCGTCGTCCAGTCGCGAAGAGATGTTCGAACACATGCATTCACTGACCAATGCGATGATTTGTGAAGACATACAGGCTATGCTGGATTTCGCGGCAATCGACGATGCCGCTGGCACAGGTAAGATCGGCTGTGTCGGTTATTGCATGAGCGGCCCGTTCGCGTTTGCCGCCGCGGCTGCATTCCCGGACCGCATCGCGGCCACCGCATCAATACATGGAGTACGCCTGTGCGTTGACGCCGCAGACTCGCCACATCTTGATGCCGGAAAAATCAGAGGCGAAATGTATTTCGGCTGTGCTGCAACCGATGAACACGCACCCCAGCAGATGATCGATGATCTGGAGCATTACCTGGCCGACACCGGAATCAACTATCGCATCGAGATATATCCCGGCACGGAACATGGCTTCGTTTTTCCACTGAGGCAAGGCAAATACCATAAGCCGTCAGCTGAAAGGCATTGGGAAAGATTGCTGGCCATGTATGATCGTTGTCTGTAACGCCATCGCGTGGTTGGCGGAACTAATTGTGCGGGTAAAATTCTCATAATAATTATTTACAAGCGGCGGGACTTGTATTAATTGTTATCATTTCTGGATAGGTGGGGAGTATGAGATACATCGACATAACATGGCATCATGATGCAAAAGATGAACCCTATCGCCTGGCATCTGAAATCGGTGCTGACGGTTTCGAAAAACGAAAACTTGAGTTCTTCCATAGTGGCCAGGTAAGTTATGCATCAGAGTTAACGGCATCCGATACCACCATGCTCAGCGTTGGCAAAATACCCAAGCTGGAAGATTTGATTGCGCGAGCGGAATTTTCCGGCGAAGCAATTACCCGCGAACAGTTTGAGCTATTGTGGAATCAGTATGTTCCGGACGATGTATAACAAAACCATGCAGTCTGACCCGGCCGACTTCGGGTCAATGTGTGAGCGCCAGGCAAACCGTTTTTAGACATACAGAGCATATTATGAAAACACAAGCAGCAATAATCATTGCAATCCATGCCCTGCTCTTTTCGCATCATGTCCAGGCCAAAGCGGGATGGACAGATTATGTCAGTGTCGCTGAGCTGGTGCCTACCGGACAGCGCTACTACGAGTTTAGACTCCCGGTTAAGGAAAATCCGAGCGGCTGCAGAGACGAAACCTGGTTCTATCGGGATTACAGTTCAAGCGGCTCGGATAAAATGTTTGAGATTCTTTTCGAGGGAATAAAATCGGGAGTCCAGGTCCGTGTTTATGTCACGGGGGTCTGTAATATCAATGGTTATTCCGAAATCTCATCGGTTAGCGTCATTCGATAGGAGTGATTCCTGCATTAACAGGCAACCATACAAAGCACCCTTTACCTGCGCGGTTTGGCGCTGATATCGGAGCCCGGACCGAAGCTGGCAAGCGAAATTAGAGAACCTCATGATCAGGAATTACTGCACTGTGGCCAAACAGTTTAAAGAGACCCCTCAATATGCGTATCAGTGAAATCCATGTCTACCAGAAACACCTCCCGATTGTCGATGGACCCTACACCATGTCGAGAATCACGCTGCACTCTATCGATACCACGATAGTCAAAATGGTATCGGATACGGGACTCGTCGGCTGGGGAGAAGTGGCGCCGATAGGACCCATTTACCAGCCTCAGCACGCACTCGGGGCGAGGGCCGCGATAAGCGAGATGGCGCCGGCCCTGATTGGCCAGTCCGCGCTGACGCCCCTGTTGCTGCGCCGCCAAATGGACGGTTTGCTGATGGGGCACAACTATGCCAAGGCGGCCATCGATATTGCGCTGATGGACATGATGGGCAAACACCATGGCCTGCGGGTCTGTGACCTGCTTGGCGGTGCCGAAGCCGAAAGGCTGCCGGCCTACTACGCCACCGGCATCGGCGAACCCGATGAAATCGCGCGGCTGTCGATGGACAAGGTTGACGAAGGTTACCGCAGGATTCAGATCAAGGCCGGCGGACGGGATGTCGCCATCGATATCGCCGTCGTGCACAAGGTGTGGGAAAGCGTCGGCACCAGGGCACAATTGATTGTGGACACCAATCGGGGCATGACCGCGAGCCAGGCGATGCGCCTCAGCCTGGCCTGCAGGGATATCCCGTTCAGCTTCGAACAGCCCTGCAACACGATCGATGAAATCGCCGCAATCCGTGGGCAAATTCCCCATCCGATTATTATTGACGAGAGCACCGAGAGCCTGAATGACCTGCTGCGCATCATTTCGATGGGCATTTGCGATGGCTTCGGGCTCAAGATGACCCGACTGGGCGGCCTCAACGCGATGGCGACCGTGCGCGACATCTGCGCCGCGCGCTCGATGCCGCATACCTGCGAGGATACCTGGGGCGGCGATATCGTCGCTGCCGCCGTGTTACATATCGCGGCAACCGTCGAACCGCGCCTGCTCGAGGCGGTATGGACCTCCGGCAGTTATATCGAGGAAAACTATGACCCCGTAAACGGCATCAACGTTGACGGCGGTCATTTCCAGCTGCCGAGCGGACCGGGTCTCGGCATCGTTCCGGATGAAAGTCAGTTTGGCGATGCCCTCGCCTCGTTCAACTAGAGCCTGGCGCCCTGATGACTGTTGCAAGAAAGCTGGCAAAACCAACCGTCCAACTGGAAAATGACCGCGTGATCGTTACCGAATGGAGATTCGCGCCGGGGGCGGAAACCACCTGGCATCGCCATGCTTATGACTATGTCGTGGTGCCACAAACCACGGGCAAGTTGTTGATACAGACAGACTCGGGTGAGAGCATTGCCGAACTGGTTGCCGGCATTTCATATGACCGCCCCGAAGGAGTGGAGCATAATGTTATCAATCACAACGATTACGAGTTTGTATTCGTCGAAATCGAATTGAAATGAAGCACATCTTCTGGTTAATTCAGGATCAGTTGTGTGGCAGGGCAGGCCCGAATCACGAACCCTGGGACGCCAGCGAACTGCAATCCGCCGGTGTCGGCGCAGTTCTCTCCGTTAATAGCGCGGATTCCGTTTATGCAGATGATTTTTCGGTCATAGGTATGTCTCATCGTTGTATCCCCCTCGCCGCCAATGCGCCGCCCAGGGAAGGCGACCTCGAGTTGTGCCTGGCGCGCCTGCCGCTGGCCTATGAATATGCATTTAATGAAATAGAATCAGGTAATTCCGTGCTGGTTCATTGCCGTCAGGGCAAGGATCGTAGCGGACTTTTCATGGCTTATTTTTTGCGACGGCAACTGGGAATGAGCAGCAAAGATGCCATCGATCGGGTAAAAACGGTACGCCCTATTGCGCTTACCGCCGAAGGTTGGGATCAGTTTGCGGTCGACGTGCTGGATGCATGCCGAATTCCCGCCTGAGCACGGCTGGTAATCTGACTGGTCGCTCAAAACAGACATAATCTGCCATTTCAAAATTAACGATTCACCTCAAGGTAATAGCAAATGAAAACAGGACTAATCATAGTAGATGTGCAAAATGACTATTTCACTGGCGGTTCCATGGAGTTGGCTAACATGGATGCAGCCGCGGCAAATTGTGTCAGGCTGCTCGAATTCTTTCGTAAACAGCAGGCTGAGATTTTTCACATGCAACACATTGCGGCGCGGGAGGGGGCAACATTTTTTGTCGCCGATACGCCTGGATGTGAAATTCATGACAGCGTCAAACCACAGGCTGACGAAACCGTCATCGTGAAGCATTACCCCAGTTCTTTTCGCGACACCGATCTTGCCGAAATGTTAAAACAGGCCGCAGTGCAGGAACTGGTTATCTGTGGCGCGATGACTCACATGTGTATCGATACCACGACTCGCGCAGCCTTTGATCTCGGCTATCAATGTCATGTCATCGCTGACGCATGTGCTACCAGGG
>Ga0265303_10000318_pt1 | contig 26212 bp, 23 predicted proteins | sample Helome_2_FD_192494 | JGI IMG/M metagenome (GOLD analysis project Ga0265303, IMG submission 192494) | Marine sediment microbial communities from subtidal zone of North Sea - Hel_20160317 (Illumina Assembly) | ecosystem: Environmental > Aquatic > Marine > Subtidal zone > Sediment ... | reverse complement strand
GCTGGTCTGCGCCGGTAAATTCAAAGTCCTTGCCGGCATCGGTTTTGAGGAAGCCGTCATCGGCAGCAATCGAGTCCGAAAACTGGGCATCGATACGACCAATCGCAAGGTCCTGGAAAACTTCGTCCTGGGTTCCGTAAAGCACCAGTTCGGCATCAGGATACATCTTTTCCATGAAACACTGGTGCGTAGTACCGCGTTGCAGACCAATACGCTTGCCTTTCAATCCACTTTTGCTGATCTCCAGCCCGGCACCTTTCCTGGCGACGAATTTTGCGGGCGTGTTGTAGTACTTATCGCTAAAATTGACTTGCTTTTTGCGTTCCTCGGTAATCGACATCGAGGCGATAATCGTATCGAATTTTCTAGCCTTTAGCGCAGGAATCATGCCGTCCCAGTCCTGCTCTATCAGCACGCACTTACGCTTCATTTCGGCGCAGATTGCCTCGGCAATTTCGATATCGAAACCCTTCAGGGTGCCGTCGGATTCCTTCCATGAAAACGGGGGATAAGCGCCTTCGACGCCGACACGAAGATCCGCGGCCTGAACGCTTCCCATGCCTAGCATCAGTGCAGTGGCGGTCAGCGCCAACATTAATTTTCTGAACTTCATTTTATTTTCCTCACTTCGGTTGTGTTTCATTGAGAAACTATCTTGTTATGCCCTGCGGGCGGTTACTGCATCGTCCTCGATAGAAATTTTCGAAAACGATCAGAATTCGGATTTTTAAACATTTGCTGGGGTTCACCCTGCTCTTCTACTCGGCCGTGGTGTAAAAATACGACCTCCGACGACACGTCACGCGCAAATCCCATTTCATGGGTGACCACCAGCATGGTGCGACCCTCTTCGGCAAGATCGCGCATGACTTTGAGCACTTCACCAACCAGCTCCGGATCCAGCGCCGAGGTTGGCTCATCAAACAACATCACTTCTGGATTCATCGCCAGTCCACGCGCAATGGCTACGCGCTGCATTTGACCACCGGATAATTGCGACGGATAGTAATCCTTGCGTTCCAGAATTCCGACTTTGTTGAGCAAGGCTTCGGCCTGCTCGATCGCCTCGGCCTTGGGGATTTTAAGTACATGCACCGGTGCCTCGATCACGTTTTCAATGACCGTCATATGTGACCACAGGTTAAAGCTCTGAAACACCATGCCGAGGCGCGCACGCAGCCGCTCGACCTGGTGGATATCTTCAGGTTCATAGCGACCGGTTTTGCTGGTTTTCATACGAATTTTTTCGCCGGCGACAAAGACATCGCCCGCGTTAGGGATTTCAAGCAGGTTGATACAGCGCAGGAAGGTACTCTTGCCGGAGCCGGAGGCACCCAGGATCGAGATAACATCGCCTTTATGCGCGCTCAGCGATACGCCGCGGATTACTTCAACATCGCCAAAGCTTTTATGAAGGTCTACGACCTCAAGCGCGGCATGGTCGCCTGATGCTTCACCCATTCGGTTTACCCCTCCGGAGGTTATCGTTTTTATCGATCTTTTCTAGTTATGCGCGCATGGTAACACTTTTTTTCAGATGCAAACTACCGAGTTATGCCTCGGTTAAGGCCCCTAAATCGACAACAACCGTTCAATTATGCGCTCTGCCTGCGCAGCGTAGCCCCCGCCAAACAGGTTGGCATGGTTGAGTACGTGGTAAAGATTGTAGAGTTCGCGCCGCTCGGGATAGCCGGCATCGATTGGAAAATGCTCATTATATATGGCAAAGAAGCGCTGCCCCGGATGGCCGAATAACTCCATCATCGCAAGATCGGCTTCATGATCGCCGAAGTAACAGGCCGGATCGAAAATGACCGGGTTGCCGTTCGCGTCGGCGCCCTGGTTACCGCTCCACAGATCACCATGCAGCAGGGATGGTCGGGGCTGGTAGCTTTCGAAAAATTTCCCAAGCGTTTCCGCCAGGCGATTCCCGGCATCAATCAGCCTGGCATCAAATCCGTTTTTTTGGGCCAGTTTCAGTTGAAATTCAAGCCGCTGCCGGCGCCAGAACTCGATCCAGTTCGAGTCGAAGCTGTTGTGTTGTGGTGTACTGCCAATGGTATTGTCGCATTCAAACCCGAACTGCTCGTGGAAACAGCGGTGCATCGCGGCCAGTGCCGTGGCAAATCGGTCTACATCCAGCCGCCCTCCGAGTTCGATGTATTCCATTACGATGCAGGCAAGATCGCCTTCGCAACCGGTCAGGTACACTTCGGGGACACGGATCGTCCCGCTGTGACGGATGGCGTCAAGCCCCGCTTTTTCGGCGACAAACATCGACAGTAGCTCACCGCGATTGACCTTGACGAAGAACTTGCGCTCGTCGCATTCAAGCCGAAAGGCCTGGTTGATATCACCGCCGTGAATCGGCACAGCGCGAAATTCGCCCATCGGTTGTTGTAACTGCTGCGCCAGCGAAGCACCGAGTGACTGCCAGTTGATCATAATAAACGGTACTCACCCGGCTGCAATCCGTCTAATGACCAATCGCCGATTGCGATCCTGACCAGGCGCAGGGTGGGATGCCCGATCGCCGCGGTCATGCGCCGCACCTGGCGATTACGCCCCTCCTGGATCTGAAGCTGCAGCCACTGCGTCGGAATATTTTTGCGCACCCGAATCGGTGGGTCGCGGTACCAGAGCCAGCCCGGTTCATCAACCTGAATTACGTTCGCGGGACGAGTCGGACCATCCTTCAGCTTTACGCCCGAAGCCAACGCCTGCAGGGCCTCCGGATCGGGTTTGCCCTCAACTTGCGCCAGATAGGTTTTCACTCGACGATAGCGCGGGTTTGAAATTTGCGCTTGTAAAACACCGTCGTCGGTCAGCACCATCAGCCCCTCGCTGTCGAAGTCGAGACGACCGGCCGCGTAAACAGCCGGCACATCGATATAGTCGGCCAGCGTGCTTTTGTCTCCCGACGGTGAAAACTGGCTCAGCACCTGGAACGGTTTATTGAAGAGCAAGGTTCGCGTCATGTTAAGATCCGTCCGCGATCGCCGCATCCAGGTAGTTCATCCAGCGACTGCTACGTGCTGCCTCGAATGCCTGCTCGTTCATCATGCGCTGCAGCTTTCCCACATTCGCCTGATGTCTCAGGATATCAACCCGCTGCATCTCCTCGATATCGCGATTGATCCGGGTTAACGCGAGGCTAACGTCGAGCAGTGCCTCATGCTCGATCAGGGACCGCTGAATTCTTCCCGCGTAGCGAAACTTCATGTCTGCGACTTCGTGTAAATGCTGCCGTAGTATATCGATCGTGTCGTATTTCTTCAGTAAGCGTGCCGCCGTTTTCGGTCCGACTTCCGGGATTCCCGGGATGTTGTCGACCTTGTCACCGGTCAGCGCCAATTGATCCGCAATTTGCTCCGGACGCACGCCGAACTTTTTGCAGATCGCGCGATAATCGAGTTTCCTGTTATCAAGGTAGGCCCACCAGATATCACGCTCGGTGATTAGTTGAGCCAGGTCCTTGTCGGCGGTTAGAATCGTAACCGGTAGCCGTGTCGAGCCATGGTAGTTCGCCAGCGAACCAATCAGGTCATCGGCTTCCCAGCGCTTGCTGCTGACGCAGGAAATTCCCAGCGCTTCGAGCCATTCGCGACACCAGGCAAACTGTCGCTTCAATTCTTCCGGGGCCGGACTGCGATTCGCCTTGTAATCGGCATATATCTCCTTGCGCGCTGATTTGGACAGGCTTTCATCAAACGCGAAGACAAGATGACTCGGCGCCTGCTCGGTTAAAAGCCGGTAGACGAAATCGCTGAAACCGATAAACGCCTGGTTAGGCTGCTGCTGCAGGTTTACCCGTTCCGGAAACGGACCATACCAGGCCCTAAAAATGAAAATACTCGAATCGACCAGGAACAAACGCATTGATAAAAAGTGAGAACCCTATTTAGGAGTAAAGATTTTACATCGGTGTTTGCTATAATCGCGCGCAATAATTCCAATCAATAAAATGGATGCCGCGCTTTCTTCTCATTTTCCTGTGCTTACTTGCCAGTGCCGCAGCCTCGGCCGCGGGCTCGATTCAGCAATTGCTGCAGCAACTCGAACAACAAAAGTATGTCGACGCGGCCAATACGGGCGAACTGCTGCTGCAGCAAAATCCACAGCACGCGCGCGCGCGTTTCCTGACCGCCTATGCCTACCAGATGAACGCACAACCTGAAAAAGCAGAGATGCTCTACCAGGACTTGATCAGGGATAATCCCGATTTACCCGAACCCCGCAATAACCTGGCCATGATTTATCTGGCGCAGGGCGATTACGATCGCGCCAGCCAGTTACTGGTCGAGGCACTCAACACCAATCCCAGTTATGCCACCGCCTACGATAACCTGAGCCAGATTTACAAGGGCATCGCAAGCGAAGCTTACCGGCGCGCAGTCAGCGAATCGAGTGAGCCGGCCAAGTACACGCATAACATTAAACTCACCGCGCTCACCAACCTGGAATCGATGGACGAGGAGCCGGTGACAGACAAGATCCCAGACAACCAGACCCTGGTCAATTTCGCCAACCAGGAAACCCTGTTAATCGAGCAGGTTAAGGATTGGGCAGCGACCTGGAGCGAAAAGGACTTTGCGGCTTATACTGACTTTTACACTACCGCCTACCTCGCAGATTTCGAGTCACATGATCAATGGGTCGAGTACCGACGAAAACGCATCGCACGCCCGGGAAAGATAAAAGTCGAGGTCAGTAATATACAAATCAAGTGGCGAAGCGAAAATCGAGCTATTATTGAATTTAAACAGGCTTATGAATCCGTGCGTTACAGCGACCGCGTGTTGAAACGACTCACCTTTAGCCGTGTTGGTTCGCAATGGAAAATTACCGAAGAGCGGGTATTATCTGTTCTATGAAAATATTTTTAACATTCCTGCTATTGCTGGGATTTCACTGCAACCTGATTGCCGGGGATCCGCCCGGGAATCGTTACGAACAAAGTCTCCTCGAAACGATCAAGGAAATTCAAAGCCTCAACCACGAACAGGCCCTGAGCAGCACGCGTGACCTGATCAGGCAATATCCGCATAGCCGACTCGGGCACATGCTCTACGCTGACCTGCTGCTGGCCAAGGCTGAGCCACTGACCGAAATCGGCTCCGGCATTGAAATCGATCGTGCAATGCAGGACTTTCGTGACGAAATCCGGCAACGCTGGCAGCATGATTCCAGCCCGGCGCACCAGGGCCTGTACCCGGACAACATTTTATTCCTGGCCGATAATCAACCCTACGTCGTTCTGGTTGATCAACAGAGCTCTCGCGTCTATGTCTACCGCAACGAGGGCGGCGATTTGCGTCTTGAAACCGATTACTTCATCACCATCGGCCTGAAGGGTTACGGCAAGCAGAAACGCGGCGATCAGAAAACCCCGATCGGGATTTACCACGTAACCCGATATATTGACGGTATGGAGCTGCCGGATCTATACGGCGAGGGCGCCTTTCCGATCAACTACCCGAACTCCTGGGATCGGCGCAAGCAACGCACCGGCAGCGGCATCTGGATTCATGGTACACCGTCTTATACCTATAATCGTTCGCCGCGGGCCAGCGACGGCTGTATCGTCGTCAGCAACCCTGACTTCCTGCATATCGATAACTATATCCAGCCTTCCCTGCACACGCCCGTGGTGATCGCGGAACAGGTTAACTGGATCGATCGGGAACAATGGATGGCAAAACGCCAGCAAGTCATGCAACTGCTATCGAGCTGGCTCATCGACTGGGAAAGCCTGGATCATGAAAAGTACCGCCGGCACTACTCGCAATCCGAACTGGATGCCTACGGGCGCGACTTTAAAAACTGGGATAACCACAAACGCTGGGTAAACGGCAACAAGACCTGGATCGACGTCGAGTACAGCAAGCTTAATATCTTTAACTACCCCGGTGAAGACAACTTGATGTTGATGCAGTTTGAGCAGAACTATCGCAGTAACAATTTGAATGTCGAATCGCCTAAGGAACTTTACTGGCACAAAACGGATGCGAACTGGCAAATTGTCTACGAGGGCAATCGTAGATTTCCGTCAATCGAAAATACGATCGTCAAAAACTAGCCCGGGATCCAGACATGCCCGAAGCGCAGGAATTTGCGACCCATATCGTCGACCTGCTGGATACCTTCGGACCCTGTGAAGCCAGGCGCATGTTCGGTGGTTACGGCATTTTTCACCAGGGCTTGATGTTTGCGCTGATTGCCGATGGCAGCCTCTATCTCAAGGCTGATGATGAAACCCGCGAGTTGTTTAGCGCCGAGAATTGCGAAGCCTTCAGCTACTACAAGAAAGAAAAGGAGTACCAGCTATCCTATTATCTTGCGCCCGAGGAGTTTTTCGAAGAACAAGACGCCTGCCTGCGCTGGGCGAGACTGGCCTTCGACGCCGCCCTGCGCAATCCGAGCAAAAAAAGTAAGCGCCGGAAAGCATGATTGAATGGATTATCCTGGCCGGAATCATCGCGCTCGTCGTTTACGGGATCGCCATCTATAACTACCTGGTGCGCGATCGACAGCGTACCCGCGCCGGCTGGAGCGATATCGAGGTACAGCTCAAGCGCCGCCATGATTTGATTCCAAAACTGGTCGACGCGGTAAAGCAATACGCGGCCTACGAGCAGGCGACGCTTGACCAGGTAACCACGCTGCGAAACCAGGCCGGCAATACCCGGGGTGTCGAACAGCAGGGTGAACTGGAAAATGGTATCAGCCACGGGCTGCTGTCGATTTTTGCGCTGCAGGAAGCCTATCCCGAGCTCAAGGCGAACCAGAGCTTTCTGCAACTGCAAAATGACATCAGCGTTGTTGAAGCCGATATTCAGCATGCGCGGCGTTACTACAATGGCGCAGTGCGGAATTTGAATACCCGGATCGAAAGCTTCCCTGACCTGTTCATCGCCCGCCTGTTTAACTATCGGCCTGCCCAGTATTTCGAATTCGAGGAAATTCAGCGATGACGAGGGTGCGCGCCCTGTTCGCCGCACTACTGCTATCGTTGTCTCTCAATGGCCAGGCAGAAGAGTATATTGAGTCTTTTCACAGCGACCTCGAAGTGCAGCGCAATGGCGATTTGCAGGTAACCGAAACCATCGTTGTCAGGGCCGAGGGACGATCCATCCGGCGTGGAATTTTCCGTGATTTCCCAACCCGTTACACAACCGCAAAGGGTCGCAGTATGTCGGTCGGATTCGAAGTTCTGTCGGTGCAACGCGACGGCCGTTCCGAGCCCTATCACATCAAGAATCAATCCAACGGTAAACGGCTTTATATCGGCGACCCGAATATTTACCTGCCGCCCGGTTTCTACGAGTATCAAATTCAGTATCTCACCACGCGACAGCTCGGCTTCTTCGATGATTTTGATGAACTCTACTGGAATGTCACCGGTAACGGCTGGGTCTTTCGAATCGACCGGGCGTCAGCCCGGGTGACGCTGCCCGCTGCCGTTACCGACTTCCAGCTTGGCGGTTATACCGGCCCGCAGGGCTCGACCGCGCAGAACCTGCGTTATCGTCGCAGCGCCAGTAATCAGGCTTATTTTGAAAGCAGCCAGCCACTGGGACCCCGCGAAGGGCTTACGATCGTCGCAGGCTGGCCGAAAGGGCTCGTCAACGAGCCGAGCGCTTCCCAGCGCCGCGCCTGGTTTTTCGAGGATAACCAGCCCGCGCTTATAGTTGGCGGTGGCGCACTCGCGCTGCTTGCCTATTACCTGACCCTGTGGCAATGGTTTGGCCGGGACCCCGAGTCGGCCGTGATCATACCGCGTTACCAACCGCCCGCAGGATACTCACCCGCATCGATGCGGTTCGTGCAGAACATGGGCTACGATAAAAAATGCTTTACCAGCGCAATCATCAATCTCGCGGTCAAGGGTGCTGCTGAAATTAACGACGACAAGGGCCAGTTCAAGGTGATAAAACAGGAACCGACCGATCTGCCGCTTGCCCCCGGCGAGGGGCAGGTACTGAATGGGCTGTTCGGGGACGGTCGTGGCAACATCAGCATCGTACAGTCAAACCACAGCATTCTGTCAAAGGCCATCGGCAAGCACAAAAAATCACTCAAGCGCGATTACGAGAAAAAATACTTCAACACCAACAGCTGGTTGCTGATTCCGGGCATCCTGGCGACCGTGATTGTTATCGGGGCCGCCATCGCAAGACTGCCATCAGAAGAAGTCATCATGAAAACAATCTTCTTTGGCGTTTTCTCAATCGTACCACTGCTCATGCTGTCGGCTGTCTGGCGCGGTTTCAGGCGCCGTGGGAGAGGCGCAAAAATGCAGGTCGTGGTAAACGTCATGGTGTTGCTGGTATTTACCGCGGCCTTCGTCAATATCGGGGCTCATGTCGTGGAGTTTGCGGAAGCGGTGCCCCTGCACCTGGTTGCTGGCGTTATCGCGATGCTGGCCATGCACTATTTTTTCTACCAATGGCTTAAGGCACCGACACTCGCGGGGCGCCGACTACTGGACCAGATCGACGGCTTCAAGCATTACCTCAAGGTGGCCGAAGAAGACGAAATTGCGTTAGCGGGTGCGCCCAAATTTACCATCGGGTTATACGAGACTTATCTCCCCTACGCGATTGCGCTCGATCTTGAAAACGAATGGACTGCCAAACTCAATCGTGCGATCGCGCAAGGCCTGGTCGAAAGCCACTATTCTCATCCAGGCTGGTATCAGGTTCGCGGTCACCGCGGCGATCATTTCTCGAGCGCGCTGGCGAGCTCTTTCGATTCGGCGATCTCTTCTTCGTCGGTCGCACCCGGCTCATCTTCGGGATCGTCCGGGGGCTCATCGGGTGGCGGTGGCGGTGGCGGCGGTGGCGGCGGCTGGTAAGCCAATCATTACCCCCTTTTTTCTTTCACACCCAGGCCTCGATCAATGTTGACTATTTATGATTGACTGAACTGAGGACAACGAACTTGCTGTCAGAGGCGATGGTTTCGCAATTGCCGAACAGCTTTTTCAGTTTACTGTGATAAGCCAGGTGGCGATTCCCAACGATCCGCAATTCACCTCCCGCGGCCAGTACTCGCCGTGCCTGCTTGAACATTTGCCAGGCGACTGCATCACCGATACTGTGCTGTTGATGAAACGGCGGATTGATCAAGACCAGGTCATGGCCGGGGTCCACTCCTTGTAGACTATCGTCGACTCTGAACGCGGCTTCACGCGAGCGTGCAAACGCGTGCTGAAAATTTTCCTCAGCGCTTGCGATTGCCATGTACGATTCGTCGCAAAACAGCAGGCTCGCCCCGGGATTCAGGGCGGCGGCGATAATCCCGATGACACCATTGCCGCACCCCAGGTCGACAATACGCCGAAAACGATCCGCCACCGGCATGTTCTCCAGCAACAGTTGGCTGCCCCGATCAAGGTGGTCTCGGCTGAACAAACTCGCATGATTGATAATCCGATAGGTGGTTTCATCCACCTGCAATTCGTAGCTGTCAGGATAGGGGCTTTGGCCCTGGTTAAGCGACTGGTCACGTTGAACCAGGATAAGACGGCTCTTCTTGCGCGCGCGCGTTGTCGTCGTCGGCCCGAGAATGGTTTCAAACAATTCCAGCGTCGATCGGTGGATATTGCGCGCCATACCAGCGGCAATGATGTGCGTATCATGATGCAAAACCTGACGCAACGCGTAGAGCTGATGCTCGAGCAAGGCGAGCGTCTTAGGAATCTTAATCAATACACAGTCTACGGTCACCGTGGGAAAATGAATGCCCGGGTTGGTCTTGACCTGGTCCGGGGGATATCCATTTGCCAGCAGGTTATCGCGCAACGCCTGCTGCGCCAGACAGGAGTCGTTCCAGGAATAGAGCGGGTGATTGGCCAGAGCCACGGCGAGTGCGCCGAACGCATCATTTAATATCAGTAGCTTGCCGTGACGAGATAGTACCTTGATTTCATCAAGATGGTTTAACAGAAACTCATCGGCAGCATCCCAGGCCTGCAGCAATTCATCACGCGGATTGCGTACCAGCTCAAACTCGCCCTGGGGCACCAGCAATACCTTGTGACCGGTCATCGATAAGGGCTTGTTCATCGCCTGGAGATAAACGGTAGTGCCAGCATGCCGGGTAGCCGATCAACCTGCCTGGCATCGCGAAATTCGGCGAGACCGATCGTCATTGCCTGGTGACCCTTTGCGGGCTGATCGATATAGGTTTTGAAGACCCTGTCCCAGATCGACAGGTTGAAACCATAGTTACTGTTGGTTTCCCGCACCAGCGTCGAATGGTGCACCCGGTGCATGTCCGGAGTAACCAGAAGATTACGCACGATTCGGTCAATAGCGCGCGGCAGACTGACATTGGCATGGTTGAATATCGCCATGCCGTTCAGCAGAACCTCGAACACGAGCACGGCCATCAGCGCCGGACCGAGCAGCAGTATCACCAGCCATTTGATTAGCATCGAAACGATAATTTCAATGGTATGAAAACGGGAACCGGTGGTCAGATCGATATCGAGGTCGGCGTGATGAACCCGATGTAAACACCACAGGATCGGGACCTGGTGCATCAATCGGTGCTGCAGGTAGATCGCAAAATCGAGTAGCAATACCGCCGCAACTACTTCGAGCCAGAAGGGCAAATCAACCAGGTTGAATAACCCCCAGCCATGCTGTCCAACCGAATAGGCAATCCCGACCGCCGCTGCCGGAAACATTAACCTCAGCACAATGGTATTCAGCACGAGCAAACCCAGGTTGCTGGTCCAGCGCAAGGCCTTGGAAACGCTCAACGCGCGCCTGGGCGCAAGCAACTCCCATAGTAGCATGGTGACGAAAACGAACGCGAAGACCCCAAGGCGAATAATGGCCTCGCGCTCCAGGATAAGGTTTTCGATTCCGACCGGGTCCATGGTCTGCATTTTCGATGATATTCAACAACATTGACAGCCTTTAAAAAAACCTGTCCCACATCGGTTACCAGACAATATCCAGGATTGCCATCTGATCGAGCCTGGAAATCGCCGATGACGTTGATGCCCGCAGTTTTGGTAGGGGCAATTTATCCACGCAACACGTTAAAATGTCCACCGCAGGTTTTGTCAGCGACCCGGTGCACGCGCGGTTCGATGATGATATTGCCCAGGTCCTGGCCCCGCAGGTTAGTCTCGGTCGCGGCGAGTATTCCATGATCCTTGAACACCAGTGCGGCGACATCGTGACTGCTCAAGTATCGAATTGAAATCGGTTTCATGTTCACTATCCTGCCGTAACAGATAGAAACGCATGTTTGAATTGATAACCGCCGGGAGGAGTTATACAGTCCTGTGTCACAATAAACCAATCCTGACATGCTGAACGAAATCCTGATTCTGCTGTTTTTCTCCGTGGCCAGCGTCGCGGTCTTCCGACGCCTCAATGTCCCCGCGGTGCTGGGCTACCTGGTGGTCGGGCTGCTCGCCGGCGACCGCGCCTTCGGCCTGATTCACGATTCACACGCAATCGAGCAGATAGCCGAGATTGGCGTGGTTTTCCTGCTGTTTACCATCGGGCTCGAAGTCTCGATACCGCGCCTGATCGCAATGCGCAACATCGTCTTCGGTATTGGCACGATCCAGGTCCTGGTATCCGCGCTGAGTACACTGGCAATCGGAATGCTGTTCGGCCTTTCCTGGCAAGCCGCGTTTGCGGTCGGCGGTGCACTTGCGATGTCGTCAACCGCTATCGTGACAAAATTGTTAACGGAGCAGTATGAACTGAATTTACCACACGGCAATATTTCACTCGGCGTGCTGCTGTTCCAGGATCTCGCTGTTGTGCCCTTCCTGGTGTTGATTCCAATCTTCGCCGAACCGACAACGGGATCTCTGCTGGTACCGATCAGCCTCGCACTTGCCAAGGGCGCGCTCGCTTTTGCGGTAATCTTCTACGCCGGGCAGTACCTGGTCAGACCCGCGATACGGATGGTGGCCTCTACCCGTTCGCATGAACTGTTTACCCTGTTTATCCTGCTGGTCGCGCTGGTCGCAGCCTGGCTCACCTGGCAGCTCGGATTATCGCTGGCAATGGGCGCCTTCCTCGCCGGAATCATGCTTGCTGAAACCGAGTACCAACACCACGTCGAAGATGAAATACGGCCATTCCGCGATATTTTAATGGGTCTGTTTTTCATTTCTGTCGGCTCACAGTTCGACTGGCACATTTTCTTTATCAACCCGCTCGAAGTTTTCGTACTGACGCTCGGCCTGATTGCCGGCAAGGGCATCGCGATCATGTTGATAACCGCCATCGCCGGTTACGGTAAGGGAATCGCTATTCGCGCCGGGATACTGCTCGGACAGGGCAGTGAATTCGGTTTTGCGCTGCTGGCCGTGGCACTATCCACGGGGCTGCTGGGACTCGAGGCGAGCCAGCCGATCATCGCATCGATTATTCTCAGCATGGCGATCTCGCCGTTGTTAATTCGCCACAACGAGGCTATCGCGCTGCGCTTCGCTCCCGATTATGCCACCGGAAAAGACCAGGCCGAACAGGCGCTCGAAACAGCCTGCGCAGATCTGAAAGACCACGTCCTGTTGTGCGGCTTCGGGCGCACCGGGCAAAATCTCGCCCAGTTCCTGAAGCGCGAGGGCATCCCGTTTATCGCGCTTGAAATCAACACCGAAATCGTGCGCGAGGCGCGCGAAGCCGGTGGGCCCGTTTTTCTCGGTGACGCCAGTAAATCCGAAATTCTGCGCCTTGCCGGAATCGCGCGCGCACGGGTGCTGGCAATATCCTTTGCCGAATTCAAAGCTGGCGAGCATATAACGCAGGCCGCACGGAAGCTGCGCCCCGATATTCCGTTAATCGTGCGTACCCGTGATGACCGCCACCTCGAACGCCTGCTCGAATGCGGCGCCGACGAAGTGATTCCGGACACGGTCGAATCGAGCATGATGCTGGCCCAGCACACGCTCGCTGCGCTCGGCGAGGACCAACAATCCATCGATGTCATGCTCGACGAGGCGCGAGCCGGGCACTATGCCAGGGTACGCGCTTTTTTCCACAGTCGCGGCGACGTCGACCTGCACCGGCCGGACAATCATCATTTGCATAGCATCGAGGTACTCATGCGGTATCACGCTGTCGGTCACAGCATCGAATCGCTGAAATGCCTGCAACGAATCAAGGTGATCGGCCTGCGCCGCAACGGGGTCACCGGAGACGATCCGCGCCTGGAGACTATCATCGAGGCGGGCGACGTGCTCGTGGTCGAGGGTCATCCCGATGACATCCAGGCGGCCGAAATCGAAATCATGTCGGGACTATAGAGGAGGCTCATGGCAGACTCGAAGATCAGGTCAACATCCGCGTTGGAGTGGAAACTGCGCGTATCGCCACGCGCGCGCTATGCGCGATTGCTGATCAGGCCATTTGGCGGGCTCGAAGTGGTGATACCGAAGCGCTTTCCGCGCAGCCAGGTACCGGAACTGGTGGCAAAGCATGCAACCTGGGCGCGGCATCAACTTGCCCAACAGTCAAAACTGCGCCAGTCTATACGGCTGCCCCTGCAGCTGTCCCTCGCCTTTGACAACAGTTCCACCCCGGTGGTTTACCAGGGTGATCCGCTACAGTTCAATTTTGAATTATTCGAAGAACAGGCTGCGGGTCAGATCATCATCGAAGCGAGCGAGTACCGGGCGCGCATCCGTGAATTGCGCGCCTGGATTCGGCGCAAGGCACAGGCCTCGTTTCCCGTGCTATTGAAACAAATATCGACCAGCACCGGGCTTGAGTTCAACCAGCTGAGCGTACGCAGTCAAAAAACCCGATGGGGAAGCTGCTCGAGACGTGGCAACATCAGCCTCAATGATCAGCTTCTGTTTCTACCGGCAAAAACCGTGGAGTACCTGATGATTCACGAGCTTTGCCATACGCGACACCTGAACCATTCGAGGGCTTTCTGGACCCTGGTGGAGATCCACTGCCCGGACTTCCGGGCACACGAACGATTGCTGAGCGATTCGCGCAACCTGGTCCCTGACTGGTTCCTGCTCGATCTCTACAGCTGATCCGGGCAGCAGCGCAAACCTGCTTAACCTGCTAGTTTGTCTGGCTGCGCTCGATATACTTGATCTGGTTTTCGATCAGCAGATTCTTGGCACGTGACAACATGGACTGACTCGCAAACGGACCTAGCTGCACTCGATGCCAGGTCGCGTCATTGACCTTGGCGGACTTGATGGTCGCCTGCAAACCCAGGAAGGCCAGCTGCGCCTTGAGGCTGTCGGCTTCACCAGCGCTCTGGAAAGATCCAACCTGCAGTATTGACTGATCGACAGCTTCCTTGTTGATGCTGGGATTTTCAATGGCTTCGCGGTCTTCCTCTGAAATCGGGATTTCGACTTTTCGTTTCGGTAGCACCGAGTAGAAATCGATGGTTGGTTTATTTTTGGTGCCGGTTGATTCCTGCGGCCGATTTTGTTCAGCGCCACCGTCAACAATTTTTTGATCGAGAAACAGAACCAGTGCCATGAACGAAGCCAGTATCAGTAACAGGAATGCCCAGACCCACGGCGATGTCGATTGTTTTTTTGCCATCAGAATCGCTACATCGTTTCCGGCGCCGAAACACCCATTAACTTGAGGCCGTTGCCGAGCACCTGGCGGGTAGACGACGCCAATGCGAGACGCGCGTTGCGCAATTCGGCGTCATCGACAATAAACTGGTGCGCGTTATACCAGGAGTGGAAATGGGTGGCGAGTTCGCGCAGGTAGTTCACCACCAGGTGCGGTTCGCGCCGAAGCGCGGCTGCTTCCACCCGTTCCGGAAACAGGCCCAGGTGTTTCACCAGTGCCTGCTCGTGCGCGTTTTCAAGACGCGCCAGCGGCGCTTCCTGTATTACCGGGTTTATGCCCTTTTCGGCGCACTGCCGCCAGACACTGCAAATTCGCGCATGCGCGTACTGCACGTAATACACCGGGTTGTCGTTGGATTGTTCGCGCGCCAGGTCGAGATCAAAATCCATATGCTGCTCAGCCTTGCGCATCACGTAAAAGAAACGCGCTACATCCTGGCCAACGTCTTCCCGCAGTTGCCGCAGCGTGACGAATTCACCGGAGCGTGTCGACATCGAAATTTTCTCGCCATGTTCAAATAAATTGGCGAACTGCACCAAATGTACCTCAAGGTCGTCGGCATCGTAGCCCAGGGCGCTTAGCGAGGCTTTAACCCGGGAGATATAGCCGTGGTGGTCGGCACCCCAGATATTGATGACCTTGTCGAAACCACGTTCGAACTTGTTCATATGGTAGGCAATATCAGATGCGAAGTACGTGGTCTGACCATTCTCGCGACGTACCACTCGATCTTTCTCATCGCCGAAGTCGGTGGAACGGAACCACTCTGCACCCTCCTGCTCGTAGACGTTACCATTGTCCTTTAGACGCTGTATCGCCTGGTCGATCAGGCCACCATCGCTGAGTGAGCGTTCCGAAAACCAGCAATCGAAATCGACCCCAAAGGCATGCAGGTCATTTCGAATCACGTCGACGAGGGTTTCCAGTGCCAGGTCGAAAACAACCCGGTAGTCGCTTTCGCCGAGCAGCGCCTGCGCATTCTCGATCAGGTCGTCGATGTGTTTTTCCTTGTCACCCGCGGGCGCATCCTCGCAAACATCGGCAAACACCTCCGGCACGGATTTCTGAAACCGGGCATCGTTTTCACGGTGCAAAGTCGCCGCGATATCCCAGACATAGTCTCCCTGGTAACCGTTACTCGGAAAGCTGATCGTCTCGCCGCAGAGCTCCAGGTATCGCAACCAGACCGAGGTGGCGAGAATGTGCATCTGCCGTCCGGCATCATTCACGTAGTACTCTTTCTGCACCTCGTAGCCAACAAAATTCAGCAAATTCCCGAGCGTCGCACCGATTGCGGCACCGCGTCCATGCCCGACATGCAGCGGCCCGGTCGGGTTAGCGGACACAAATTCAACCTGTATCCTGTTCGCCTGTCCGATCACGCTGCGCCCGAAATCGTCGCCCTGCTCGAGTATCCTGTTAATCACCGCATGGCTCGCGTCGCTGGCAACAAAGAAATTGATAAAGCCCGGGCCAGCCACTTCGACCTTTTCGACCGTGTCGACGACGGCTAGCTGGCCGACGATAAGCTCCGCCAGCGCGCGCGGTGACGTGCCAACCGGCTTGGCCAGCATCAGCGCGATATTGGAAGCATAGTCACCCTGCCCCGGGTCCCTCGCGGGCGTTACCTGGATACTGGCATTGAGTTCTGACGGAATCTGCGAAGCCTGCTCAAGCTCGCGAAGAGCCTGCGCGATCAGATCGGTGATGATTTGCTTCAAGGGTTAAAAACTCGCACCCGGATGGGAAAAATGATCGTGGATTTTACCCGAGCTGTCTTACATGAGCCACCCATCATTTCTGCAAAACTTTTCGCTATCTCGGAAAAAAGTTTTGAACTTAAATAACTTTGGAGACAATTAAGGCACGGTCATCGGGATATCTTTGCGGGACGCTGCGCAACAGGGATGTTGCGCGCGAGCCTACACGGACGTATTTACGGCGTTCCCGCAAAGATATCCCGATGACCGTGCCGTACTAGTGCGCCCCCTCACAATAACTCTTTTGATAGCTGCGGGGTTAGAGGTCAGGGGGATCCACGTCGATGCTCCAGCTGACGCGGGCGCTGGCGGCCAGCTGCTCGAGCGCCGGCATCGCTTGCTGCAACACCGAGCGCAGCGCCTGGTAATCCTGTGAAATCAGGGCCAATTGCCCGCGATAGCGACCGACACGGCGTGTCATCAATGCCGGCATCGGTCCGACGCAGGAAAGCGCATCGAAACCTGGCGCGCTTTCGAGCACCGCCCTGATATCCTCGAGCCGGGCGAGCGCCGCCTTCAGTTCTATCGCGTCGGCGCGAAACATGACGACTCGGGCAAAGGGCGGAAATCCGAGCAGGCGACGTTCCTGTAACAGGTCACTCGCAATGTCACGATAGTTTCGCTGGCTTAGCGCCTGCATCAGTGGATGATCCGGAAACCGGGTCTGCACGATTGCCTCACCTTCGCGGTCGCCTCGTCCCGAACGCCCGGAAACCTGGAACAGCGTTTGCGCCAGTCGTTCACTGGAGCGGTAGGATGCGCTAAACAGCGCCTGGTCCGCATCCAGAATCACGCTCAGTGTGATTGCAGGATAATCGTGACCCTTGGCGATCATCTGGGTGCCGATCAGGATGCAGGGCTCGCCACTTTGCAACTGCTGCAACCGTGACTTCAGTGCCGCGCGGGACGCAATGACATCGCGATCGATGCGTAACACGGTGGTATCGGGATAGCGCTGGATCAGCCCCTGTTCAAGCTGCTCGGTACCGATACCATAGTGCTTGATCTCGGTATGGGCACACTCCGGGCAGGCTTTTGGCACCGCCTGGGCATAGCCACAGTGATGGCACAACAGGGTTTGCACCGATTGGTGCAGGGTCAAACGGGCATCACAATTTTGGCAAAGCGACTGCCAGCCGCATTCGTGGCACATGACCACCGGCGCGAATCCGCGGCGATTCAGATACATCAAAACCTGGCCTGCCTGTGCCAGGTGCCGCTCGATGTGCGTAAAGGTTTGTGCTGTGCAGCCGAATTCGAAGCGACTGTTGCGTACATCTATTAACTGTATTGACGGCGGCGCAAACCGGGTAGGGCGCCGATCTAGACGATAACGGAAATAGGTGTCACGCGCGCAGTTGGCGATGGTTTCCAGCGACGGCGTGGCAGAGCCAAGAACGATCGGTATTGCAAGCATCTGTGCGCGCTTGATGGCGACATCGCGAGCGTGATAGCGCACCCCGTCTTGTTGGCGATAGGATTGGTCATGTTCTTCATCGATAATGATCAGTCCCAGCGCTTCGCATTGCGAAAACAGGCTGGAGCGTGTGCCCAGCATGATCCTGACCTCACCCCTGCGAAAGCGATCCCAGGCCTGGTAACGCTGAAATTCGGTAAGACCCGAGTGCGAAATAGCGAAGCATTCACCAAAACGCTGTTCGACCCTTTCGATCAGTTGATTGGTCAATCCGATTTCCGGCACCAGGTAAATAACCTGCAGGCCGAGTGCCAGGCGCCCCTGGATTAGCCGCAGGTAGATCTCAGTTTTACCGCTGCCCGTGATGCCATCCAGCAAATGCACGGCGAATCGATCCAGTCGCGGTTCGAGTTCGGCAAGACATTCGTGCTGCTCGTGACTCAACTCGGGGATACCATCTGGTGACGCTTCAAGCGCCGGTTTTTCCATCCATTCCCAGCACACTAGCTGCCGGACCTCTAATGCCTTCACCACCGCATGCCAGTTGGGATTGATCTGCTTGAGCTGGATCGCGGTCAGGCCGGACGGCTGCTTCAACAGCGCGTCGCAAATTTCGAACTGCCGGGGCGAACGTCGTTTAAGCCCTGCGACCAGGGCCGGATCGGATTTGACGAGACACCAGCGTTTTACTCGTATGGGTTCGTACGGACGCAAACCTCGCAGGTAGCCTGGTAAGCATTGAAATACGACTTCACCGAACGATTGCAGGTAATAGTCGGACATCCAGCGGGCCAACGCCAACATGTGCCCGTCAATAATTGCCTCGTGGTCGAGACGCTCCTTTACCGGCTTGATACGGCCAGGATCCAGCTCACTGACGTCACTGGTCTCCAGCAATACCCCTGTCTTGACCCCGTTGCCAAAGGGCAACCGGTAACGGGTGCCGGCCAACGCAGCATCATTCGGCGCAATCCTGTAGTCAAAGACGCGATGCAGCGGCAGGGCGATGGCGAAAGAGGCAAAGCGGGGTGGCGGCACACGGTTCACTCAAAGGGAAAGCTGAATCATACTCGAATTAAGTGACGACCTCAGCGACACATTTGCACAAAAGATGAACATCACTTATCGGCCAAAGTTAAAGTCGTTTCTGGCAATTAAAAGCTAAATTATTAAGAAATGGTAACAAATGGATTTATCCACATATTCTGTGGATAAGTCTGTGCATGAAATGCACATAACAGGCTGCAAGCCGCATTTCCATTGAACCTCTATTAGATTGCTCATTTTTTCATCGATTTAATTTTCTTATATATATCAGTTAGTTATATGACCTGATCAATTTTTGATCGATATTGGTGATTATAATCGGGGACAGACTCCCTTCGATTCAACTCATGTGCATATCTTGACCTTGTCAAGACCGAAGTAACATATTTTTAAGTAAATTTATAAATCAAACACAAAATATTAATAGCTAACAGTTAATTATGTTAAAACTAAAAAAACACTGGCCGGTTTCGCAGTGACTTTGCCTGTCACCCCGATTAAACTAGCGACGATTTTGCACTCGAGCCATTCACCATGTCCGCCAAAACCGCGGTGCTGCTGACCAATCTTGGAACACCGGACCGCCTTGAACGTGCCTCCGTTAAGCGATTCCTGAAAGAATTTCTGTCTGATCCACTGGTGGTTCGGCTGCCCCGCGTATTCTGGATGCCACTGCTTTATGGCATTATCCTGCCGCTGCGCAGTGGTAAAACACTGCAAGCCTACAGCCGGGTCTGGGGCGCAGCAGGCTCCCCGTTGATGGCTTACTCCAACAAACAACGCGCGGCATTACAGCAAAAACTGCTCGAGCAGGCGCACGTCGAACTCGCAATGCGCTATGGTAACCCCGCTTACGAATCGGTACTGCGCCTGCTGCGCGATGCCGGGGTCGACAAACTGGTGGTGCTGCCGCTATATCCCCAATACTCGGTAACGACAACCGCTACTAGCTATAAGCACCTGAAGAAGACGCTGCAGGAACTGAATTTTGCACCGGCGCTCGAGTTCATCGGTTATTACCCCGATCACCCGGCTTACATCGAAGCCCTTGCCGAATCGATCCGTGAGCATTGGCAACAAGGGCAGCGGCATCTGCTGATGTCCTTTCACGGTCTACCGCAGGTAAACGTCGACCGCGGAGACCCCTACCAGGCACAGTGTGAAAAAACAGCAAAACTACTGGCAGCCCGCCTCGGACTCGACGCATCCGACTGGTCGATCGGCTACCAGTCTCGTTTCGGCAAGCAAACCTGGATCCAGCCCTACACCTCGGACGTGCTGCACCGACTGGTCGCGCGCGGCATCAAGGCGGTTGATGTCGTGTGCCCCGGATTCTCGTCCGACTGTCTCGAAACCCTGGATGAGATCGAGGTCGAGTACCGTAACGAGTTTATCGAACTCGGCGGCGAGCAGTTCAGCTACATCCACGCGCTCAACGACCGCGACGCACATATCGAAATGATGTGCAGTCTGGTTCAACCCTATTTATCTTAAAGACCCCGCCCGTTTCAGGTTGAATTATCATCTAGCATGCCATGTCTATATAAACTCACTCGCACTAGCGCCCCTGTCATCAGATAAAGAGCTCTAAATCATGTTTAAATCGTTCTTCCCAAATCCCAGGCTATTCTTCATCTCCGTCGTCGTCTTTGCAGCCATTTGCAGCTTTATCTGGTACAGCTTTAACGAGCAAATGGGTGCATTCCTGGGCTTCGACCTGACGGAATCGGCACCTGTTATCGGATTGGGGCATTTCGCAACAGACTCTTTCCTGCTGTTTTATCTCTACTATATTGCCTGCACCGGGATATTCGCGACATTCTGGTTCAGGTTTGCCAACCATCCGTGGCAATGGTGGTCAATCGTCGGTTCGGCCTTAATTCTATTTTCCACCTACTTTTCGGTGCAGGTATCGGTTGCCATCAACAACTGGCGTCGACCTTTTTTCGACCTGGTTCAAAACGCGCTGGGTGATTCAGCGTCAAAAGGAGCCGATCAGATCGGGGGCGAGGCCTCGGCAGCGACGGTCACATCCGTTTCCACTGAACTATACGACCTGATACTCATTTTCGCTGAAATCGCATTTCTCGCCATTTTTGTATTCGTGCTGACCCGTTTCTTCGTCAGCCACTTTATTTTCCGCTGGCGTACCGCCATGAACGACTACTACACCGAGCAGTGGACAACGGTTCGCAAAATCGAAGGTGCCTCCCAACGCATACAGGAAGACACCATGCGCTTCGCCGAGATCATGGAAAGCCTGGGAGTTTCGATTGTCGATTCGGTAATGACGTTATTCGCCTTTTTGCCCGTCCTGTGGGTACTTTCAGAGTATGTGAAGGAGCTACCGATTGTCGGCGTCATTGCCCATCCGCTGTTCGTTGCTTCACTGGTATGGTCGATTTTTGGTACCGGCTTGCTGGCAATTGTCGGTATCAAACTACCGGGATTGTTTTTCAAGAACCAGCGGGTCGAAGCTGCTTTCCGCAAAGAACTGGTATACGGTGAGGATGATGATAATCGAGCCCAGCCCCCGACGCTGAAAGAGCTGTTTGCCAACGTACGCAGAAACTACTTTCGAATCTACTTTCACTACATGTATTTTAATGTCGCCCGCATGCTGTATATACAGGCCGACAATATATTCGTATATGTTTTGCTGATACCGACCATTGCGGCTGGCGCCATTACCTTTGGCATATTGCAACAAATTCTAACCGCCTTCAGCCAGGTCAGTAACTCGTTTCAATACCTGGTCAATTCGTGGACAACCATCGTTGAGTTGCTATCAATCTACAAGCGTTTGTCGTCTTTCGAGGCCGCGATAAAAAATGAGCCGCTGCCCATAATCGATCAGTTAGCGACCTGACTGAAATTGGAAGCCTTTGCTCGGCAGTGACTAGATACCGATGTGCCTGATCCTGTTCGCCTACCGGCAGCATACAGATTATCCGTTAATCGTGATCGCCAATCGCGACGAGTACTATGCGCGACCCACGCGGGATGCCCACTGGTGGGATGACGCTGAAATATTTGCCGGGCGCGACCTGGAGGCCGGCGGCACCTGGCTTGGAGTTAATCGCCATGGCCATTTTGCCGCGGTCACCAACGTACGCGAACCCGGCGGCATGCGCCCGGATAAAAAGTCTCGGGGTGACCTGACACGCGATTACCTGACCGCAACTGACCGGCCTGAAACTTATCTGCAACGACTCGCAGGGCAGGACCAGGATTTCGCGGGATTCAACCTGCTACTGGGTAATCCAGCGGGATTATGGTTTTATTCGAATAGAGATCACGGGATACGTCGGGTCGAGCCCGGCGTTTACGGTATCAGCAACGGCAGTTTCGATGAATCCTGGCCCAAGCTCAGCTCGGGCAAGGCTGAACTCGAAAACCTGCTTACCGGCGATATTGATTCCGGCGCACTAATGGAAATACTAACCGACCACCAGGTAGCGCAGGACCACGAACTGCCGAACACCGGCGTTGCGCTCGATATTGAACGCATGTTATCGAGCCGTTTTATCCGCTCATCCGAGTATGGCACCCGCGCCTGCACCGTGGTTACAATAGGCGCCGACAACCAGGTCAGGTTCAAGGAACAAAACTATCCTGACGCAGAGCATCGCGGTAAGCTTATCGAGGAATCATTCGAGCTAAGCCAGTGACCCATAATGCCGTTCCCCAACTGCGCTCCGCCGGCCTCGACAATGGGCTGGTGGAAATAACCTGGAACGATTCCAGCCGCAGTGTTTATCACCCGATCTGGCTGCGTGATAATTGCCGCTGTGAATCCTGCGGCGATCCCGCAATCGGTTATCGCAACCTGTGCCTGACCGCGCTCGATCTCGACATCAGGCCCGAGGCACTCACCACCGAGCCACGACAACTCACTATCAATTGGCCTGACAGCCACCGGTCGACTTTTACCGCTGCCTGGCTGCACGCGCATGCCTACGACGAAACCAAACGCAAGGAACGCGTTTTTGAACCTAGACCCTGGAACCAGGACTTTCGCGACGCGCCGCCTCGTTTTGATTACGCTGCACTCGAAGACGACGATGCAGCCCTGCTCAAGGTGTTGCAACAGGTGCGCGATTATGGGATTTGCCTGCTGCGACACGCACCGACCGAGCCCGGCGTCGTGGAGGCATTTGCGCGGCGTATCGGCTTTCCCCAGGAATCCAATTTCGGGCGTGTGCAGGACCTGGTTTTCGATCCGGGCAAACGCAGCATCGCGCACGATGTCAAGGCACTCAAGCCGCATACCGATGAACCTTATCGGGCGTCGCCTCCCGGATTGCTGTTGTTTCACTGTATTACCAACGATCAGACCGGAGCGGGATCATCACTGTTCATGGACGGTTTCGAAATCGCTGAACAATTGCGCACGATGGATCCAGACGGATTCGAAGCACTGGGTACCAATGTGCAATCCTACCGGCGCCATTTTGAGGGCGATGTCGATGTAATCGCCGAGTTTCCGATTCTGAGCGTCGATGAATTCGGCAACCTCTGCGGAATCCGCCTGAATGATCGCGTCGCGGCACCCCTGTCAATTCCGCACGACCAGGTGCCAACCTATTATCGCGGTCTGCAGCGCCTGCTCGAATTCGCCGAAGACGATAAACTGATGATGAAAATTACGCTGCAACCGGGTGACATCGCAATTTTTGATAATCACCGGATTTTGCATGGCCGCAGTGACCTGACGATAAACGGTCAGCGCTGGCTGCAGTGGGTTCAAATCGAGCGCGGCGATTTTTATTCCAGCCTGCGCATCATTGCCGACCGACTCGGCCTTGCGCGAGACGCGAACCCGCTGTTGAGAGGCGCTTACGGATCCTGTGGATACCCGGGGTGGAAATGAATCAAGCTGAAGTGAGATCACGATGAAGGTATTGCTGGTAACCGGCAGCAGCCGCGGCATCGGCGCCGAGATTTGCCGCCAGGCGGCAGCCGACGGCTGGAAGATATGTGTTAACTACGCCCACTCCGAGGACGAAGCCGATCGCGTGGTCCACGAGATTCGTCAACACGACGGCATTGCGATCGCACTGCAGGCAAATGTCGCCAACGAGGATGAAGTCATAACGATGTTCGAACGCATCGACCTTGAGCTGGGGCCTTTAACGGGGCTGGTGAACAACGCCGGTATCAACGGTGGCGGCACCAGTGTCGATGAAATGGATGCAGCAGTGTCGAGGCGGGTTTTCGACGTCAATATACTGGGCGCCTTTATCTGCGCCAAGCATGCCATCAAACGCATGGCGAAACGTCACGGCGGCAACGGCGGTTCGATCGTCAACGTCTCCTCGGCCGCCTCCCGGCATGGCGGACCCTTCAGCTACGTCGACTATGCTGCCTCCAAGGCCGCCATCGATACCTTTACCATCGGTCTTGCCCGGGAGCAGGCCGACCAGGGGATTCGTGTGAACTGCCTGCGACCCGGCGTCACGATGACGGAAATCAGCACCGACTACGCCAGGGACCATCCCGAATGGCTCGACTGGGTCTTGCCCCAGGTGCCACTGGGCCGGCCAGCCGAGGTGGCCGAAATTGCCAACGGCGCGATGTTTCTGCTGTCCGACAAGTCTTCCTATGCTACCGGCGCCATCCTCGACATCTGCGGCGGCTGGGTCAGCCCCTGACCATCCCTACCCACGGCTAGCCCTTTCCAAATTTATTGTTGGCTGGAATAAGTTTAAGTCCCTACGCTACCCTGGGATATAGCGCGCAAAAGGCGCTGCCAACCGGCGCAAGCGCCGGTTGGTCCATCCATGGAATCGCTTGGAGCGCGGCGTCCCTGCCGCGCTACACTTTTGCGCGCTATATCCCACGGTAGCTCTAGTATTCTCAACTTTTATCCTTAAGTAGGAATCCCGAATATCAGCACCAAGATATCCCGATGGCCGCACCGTCACTGGTCCACCATTAGGCGTGAACAATTAAATGTTAAAGAGGGATTCGGCGTTGTGGTTTAGGGTGGCGGCGAGATCTTCGACCGGGCAGTTGCGTAATTCGGCCATGGTTTGCAGGTGCTCGACGATGAAGGCTGGCTCATTCAGCTGCCCGCGATGCGCTGCGCCAGGCTGATCGGGTGCATCCGACTCGATTAACAAGGCATCGTCCGGCATCGCGGCGACCACCCCGCGCAACTTCTGTGCCCGATCGAAACTCAGGGTTGCGGCAATGCCCAGCTTGAATCCCGTGTCATACAGTTGCTGCGCCTGCTGTTGACTGCCTGAAAAACTATGCACTACACCGCCAAACCGGGCCTGCTTGCGCAACAGGCTGATCACTTCATCCATTGCCTTGCGCACGTGCACGATGACCGGCAGGCGATGGTTGTTGGCGAGCTGAAGTTGTTCGGTGAATAACTGCAACTGCCATGTTTCATCCACCCGCGAAGCATAGAAATCGATACCGCATTCGCCTACCGCGACCGGCTGCTCCCGCTCCAGCCATTCGTCGAGCTCGCGCAAGTGATTGGCCTGGTGCTGTTCGATAAACATCGGGTGCAGGCCGTAAGCAGGGTAAAGGCCAGCGTGCCCCTCGCAAACCTGTTTTACTTTTTCCCAGCGATTAGCGGTGGTTGCAGGGATGACCATGCGCGTCACGTTGGCCCCCGCGGCCAGTGCGATTACATCTTCACGCCGACCATCAAAGCGGTCATCATCGAGATGGCAGTGGCTGTCAATCAGCTCCATGATTTCATGCCTCGCGTCTGCGACTGATCAAATCACGGATAATCGGGGTCAGAATAATTTCCATTGCCATGCCCATTTTGCCGCCGGGCACCACGATGGTGTTACGTCTCGACATAAAGGCGCCGCTTATCATGGACAGCAGGTTGGTAAAATCGGTGTTGCGGATATCCGGTTTCCTGAAGCGAATCACCACAAAACTCTCATCGAGCGTCGGGATGTCGCGCGCGATGAACGGATTCGAGGTATCCACCGTGGCCACGCGCTGGAAGTTGATATCCGTTTCGGAAAACTGCGGCGTAATATGTTTTACGTAGTCCGGCATGCGACGCAAAATATTATCGACAACCTCGTCCTGGCTATATCCGCGCTCGGCACTGTCACGGTGGATTTTCTGGATCCACTCCAGGTTGACCACGGGAACCACCCCCACTTTCAGATCAACATAACGCGTCATGTCGACGTTTGCCGTTTTGACGAGCCCGTGTAAACCCTCGTAGAACAGCAAATCGGTACCGGGTTCGATATCTTCCCAGGGGGTAAATTGCCCGGCAGTAAACGATGTTCCGAGACGCTCACCGTGCTGTCGCGCCTCTTCTTCATCGTGCAGGTAGAATCGTTTTTGACCGCCGCCGGTTTCGCCGTAGATCCGGAACAATTGTTCCAGTTTTTCAAACTGGT
>Ga0265303_10000316_pt1 | contig 26361 bp, 22 predicted proteins | sample Helome_2_FD_192494 | JGI IMG/M metagenome (GOLD analysis project Ga0265303, IMG submission 192494) | Marine sediment microbial communities from subtidal zone of North Sea - Hel_20160317 (Illumina Assembly) | ecosystem: Environmental > Aquatic > Marine > Subtidal zone > Sediment ... | reverse complement strand
TTTCAAAACAAGCCCCGGTAGCTCAGCTGGATAGAGCGTCCGCCTCCTAAGCGGAAGGTCCCATGTTCGAATCATGGTCGGGGCGCCAGAAAAAACCATAATAATTCAGTGCAGTACAGCTCGAATCTAGAAGAGTTCGAGGGCCTTTGCTGTGGGATATTCCGCCAGGTGGTGGGATAATTCCAACGCCCGCAGGCATTGCAGGCCGACAAACGCGCAGCGAGCGAGCGGCCCCTTGAGGGTGAGCGCCGAAGGCTGCGAGTAATCACGGTCGGGGCGCCAGCATTGATTGGTCGGTGCCCGCCTAATCCTCGCCACTACCGCCAAACTCAAATGAGCTGCTCTCGAACCGTCGTTCCGTGACGTCGGCAACGTGCAGCGGATAACGGTTGGATTCCACGCAATCGTAGACGTCATCCAAAATGGATGCGAGGGCTGGCAGCCAATACTCTTCTGCCGGGAAATCCTTCCGACCGAACCAGGCGGCGGCGCTCGTTTCAGCTCCGATGGTTGGTTCTAATAATTCAGAGACGTGGGATCGAAACGCAATGTAGTACTGGTTGATCGGCGAAATACTCGATAGAAAAAAGGGAATCAGACTGCTTTGTGGAATAACAAGGCCCGTTTCCTCTTTTAATTCTCGAACCGCAGCTTCACGCATAGACTCGCCTTTTTCCGGGTAGCCTCCCGGGGGCGCCCATTTTCCCGTGTAGGGTGGGATGGCGCGGCGAACGAAAAGGATCTTCTCCTGCGCGATTAACAGGGTCGACACGGTTGCGATGGGGGTCTCGTATTCTACGTGCCCGCATTCAGGACAGTGGTGCCGGGGTAGTGTGTCGCCCGCGGGGATGGACCAGTCCAGGCGATGCGCGCAGAATTTGCAATAGGTACCCGCTCCGTCGGTCATTACCGCAACGGCTCGGAATTCAGGGCAAATTCATTAGAATCAGTCATTCTCGATGATGAATATCTGTTCTGGATATTGAATCTCGACAACTATATACTCTTTTTAGCCCTTATATATCTGAAATATATGCGGCGAGTAATGGGGACAAATCTTGCACAAGACGCTTACGGACGAAAGCATAGCCGAATTGACTCTGCAGATAGGGCGCGAGGGGCCCTTACCGCAGTTTAATTCGGCTGCGACGCCGGATGCCATTCGGCACTTCGCCTGGGGTCGGGGAGACGACAATCCGCTGTATTGTGATCCGAATTACGCCAAAACCACCCGTTATGGCGGGCTGATTGCGCCGAGCACCTTCGTACTCAGTTGCGGGTTTCCAAGATCTCGCGGGCTTCCCGGTATCCACGCGCTTTTCACCGGTATCGACCTACATTGTCATGCGCCGATAAAGGCGGGTAGCGCCATTGAAGCGACGACGGCCCTTCACGAATTGAAAGAGCGGCAGGGCGAATACGCCGGTCGCCAAATCCAGCAGACTTCGGTGACCCGCTATGCAGATGAAAAAGGTGAGGTGCTAAGTACGCTGTATTCCCACGCCTTTCGAATGGAGCGCGGCGCTGCGGGCAAGAGCGATAAATACACACCCCTGGAGCGTAAGTCCTACTCAGATGAGGACCTTGCCGAGATCGAAGCAGCTTACGACAGAGAAGTTGCAGAACGATGTGGCAGTGAACTGCGTTATTGGGACGACGTCGACGTGGGCCAGAAATTGACGGACATGGTCAAGGGGCCTTTGTCAGTTACGGACAACATCGCGTTCCTGGCGGGCTTTGGGTTGGTGTTTGTTCGGGCTCATCGATTGTGGCACGATTTTCGTGCTCGGCACCCCGGTGCCGGTGTAAAGGATGAGTACGGGGTCTGGGACGTGCCAGAACGTGTTCATTGGGACGAGGGTCTTGCGGCATCTATTGGTATGCCTGGGCCATATGATTATGGGCCGCAACGCATTGCCTGGTTCGACCACCGAGTGTCGGACTGGATGGGTGATGACGGCTGGCTGAAAAGACTATCCGTCAAACTGACCGCGCCGAATTTCGTGGGGGACACGTCTTGGGTTAAGGCAAAGGTGGTGGCTAAGACGGATCCCAACATCGTTGTCTTAGACCTCCACACTGTTGATCAGCGACAGCGAACGACGGCAACCGCGGAAGCTGAGGTGGTGCTGCCATGTCGGTAGATAATGTGGTGACGGCGGATCCGAATACCACAAGGACCTGGACGTTCGAGAAACTTGAGGCCGGGACGCTTATCGGTTCTTCTACGCAACGAATCGGTAAAGAAATTACTGCCGCGTGGGCTTCAATTTATGAACCGTTGGATGGGCGGGAACGCCTACCCTATGGGGTCGCGCAGTTGGTTACGATGAAGGCTTATGCGGACGTCGTGGCGCCGCGGCCCCCTGGTAATATTCACGCCGCTCAGCGCTGCGACTTGTACGAGCTGCCCGCCATCTCAAACGCCGTTACTGCGGACGTTTACTGTGTCGAAAAGTACGTTCGCCGTAATCGCAACATGGTAGATTTTCGCGTTGACCTAAAAGATGCTGAGTCTGGACACCTCCTTTGCCAGTCGGTGCTAAAAATATGTTGGGCAACATGAGTAACGGTAAGGAGTTGCCCAAAAACCTAGCACCATGCCGCCTCAACGTCGGCCGAGACAAAATAAACGCGTTCGCCGACTTGTCTAACGACTACAATCCGTTGCACATCGACATCGAGGCCGCCCAACGGTCGGGTATGAATACCATCATCGCCCACGGCAGCATTGCGCTGAATTTGCTATGGGAGTCGATCGAGAGAAGTTTCAAGCGCCAGGGGCATCCCCAAATGCAGCTTGACGTTAGATTTCGGGCACCGGTTTATGTTGACGAGTCAATCGAGACCGGCGGTTCTCGGAACGGCGCTACGGATGACTACAATGTTTGGGTTTCAAATCAGGATGGTGAGCGCGTGATTGAGGGGACCTTAAAACTCTTGCCCCGAAGTGAGTAAGTCCTGATGCAGCCCAGTTCCTCCGGAAGGTTGCTAGGGCTCAACCCCGTCCAGGCCGTTGCCATCGTTGCCGTTGTTGGAGCCATTAGTCTAATTGCCGTCGCGTTAGCGTACGGCGGTATCACGTTGGTACGGCTGGGTGGGTCTTGGTATTACCTGGTCGTCGGGTTTTGGCTGGGAATCACCGCAATCCTCCTGTGGCGTCGAAGCCCCGCCGCGTTATGGTCGTACTCTGGCCTGTTGCTAGGCACCGCGTTGTGGGCAGTTTGGGAATCCGGGTTGGACCCGTGGGCGCTATTGCCTCGTTTGGCGGTGCCGGCGGGCCTCGGTCTCATACTAGTGGGTTGCACTGCTGGGAATTGGTCCCCCGCAGCCAAACCTGCACGGGTAATAGCGGCCGTGTTTTCGATCTCGAGTTTGGGGCTCCTGGTTGGAAGTTACTTTGTGCAGAATGATCGCTATCAACTACCGGGTCATTCGATAGCGTTGCTGGAAAGCTCAGGTACTGGGGTACGCTCCTGGAATCACTTTGGGGGTAACGCCGGCGGTCTGCGTCACTCTGCCGCGACGCAAATCAATGCGAAAAATGTCGATCAGCTCGAACTGGCCTGGTCGTATCGTGTGTCGGGTAGTGGAACTACAGAAGCGGCGGGTTTGGCTACCGCTGAATCTACGCCAATAGAGGTCGACGGCAGGCTCTATTTTTGCGCTTCGACTAACATCGCTATCGCACTTGATGCGGATACGGGCACTGAGCTGTGGCGATTCGACCCGCGGGTAGCCTTGGACCCCGCCACCCACAAAGTTTGCCGTGGTGTGGCATTTCACGGCGAGGCGCTGGAGGGTAGGGCGTGTAGTGCCCGTATTGTGATGGGAACGGTCGATAATCGGCTGTTGGCGCTGGATGCGGAGTCAGGTCAGCCCTGTCCGGGTTTCGGTGATGATGGTTTTGTCAATCTAAATGACGGCCTGGGCGTCGTCCCCTCCGGCTACAACTACGTCACCTCGCCACCCACCGTTCTCAACGATGTTGTGGTAGTGGGATCATTTGTATTTGACAACCAATCAACCGACGAGCCGCCAGGCGTCGTTCGCGGGTATGACGTCAGCACCGGCGAGTTGCGTTGGGCATGGGATGTGCTCCATCCGGAAGCGCTCCCTCCGCTGCAGCCCGGTGAGACCTACCCGAGGAATACGCCCAACGTCTGGAGTATCGCGAGCGCGGACGAAACGCTTGGGTTGCTTTACCTGCCTACGGGCAATACGCCGCCGGACTTCTTTGGGGGTCACCGTTCGACAGCGCAAGACCGTTTCGGAAGTTCAGTGGTTGCGATCGACATCGAAAGCGGTAACGTTCGCTGGCACTACCAAACAGTCAATCATGACATTTGGGATTACGACATTGCAGCACAGCCGGTCGCCGTTCAATGGAACGACGCGGGTCGCACTGTACCCGCATTGCTGGTACCGACTAAACGCGGGGAGGTGTTCGTCCTCAACCGGGCGACTGGCGTACCCCTAACCGAGGTGCAAGAACTACCGGTGCCCTCAGGCGCTGCCACTGGCGAGTGGCTAGCGCCGACGCAACCGTTTTCGACAGGGATGCCATCTTTCGCGCCCCCGGGCCTCGAAGAAGCGTCCATGTGGGGTGCAACACCGTTGGATCAGCTTTGGTGCCGCATCGAATTCAAGCGCGCCAGATACGATGGGCTATTTACGCCGCACAGTACCCGCGGTTCGATCGTTTATCCGGGTGCCTTTGGTGTTATTAATTGGGGTAGCGTCAGTGTAGATCCGCGGCGGAACCTGATGCTCGTGAACACCAGTTATTTGCCCTGGTATCAAAAGTTGATTCCGCGGGATCAAGCAGATGAGCTCGGCATTGTCGCCTGGGGTACGCCAAGCGATCGCGAGTTAATTAGTCCAAAGGGCCGAGAGATCTATTACGCCCAGGCCGGGACACCGTTCGCGATTGACAGCCGCCCATTCCTGTCGCCCCTTGGCTACCCCTGTCATGAGCCGCCCTGGGGTGAGCTTGCCGCTGTTGATCTGGGGCGGCGTGAGATCGCTTGGCGAATACCCTTGGGGACGACCCGTGACGTTGCTCCCTTCGGCATCCCCTTACCCACAGGGATTTTCAATATCGGTGGGCCGATTACCACCGCGGGGGGGCTAACCTTCATTGCGGCAACCGTTGACAACTATTTTCGAGCCTTCGATACAGAGACAGGCGCAGAAATGTGGAAAGCCCGGTTGCCCGCCGGCGGACAATCGAACCCGATAAGCTACGTCTCTACTCGCAACGGCCAGCAGTACATTGTGATCGCGGCTGGTGGTCATGTACCGATGCAAACCACGCCGGGCGACTATGTGCTGGCCTATACTTTGCCCGCCGCTGTTGCGGAGCGGGAAGATGGGGTTAGGTGAGCGAATACACAACACTGACACTTAATGTGACCGACGGCCGAGCGGAAATTGGTTTGAATCGGCCAGACTCACTTAATGCGATATCGGAAGCGATGTGCAAGGAGTTGCTGGACGCGATGGCCAAAGTGCACGCGGCTAAGGACATTCGTGCGGTCATTATTTTTGGGCATGGACGGATGTTCAGCGCCGGAGGAGACCTGAAGGCGGTACCTTCCGGCGCAGCGGACCAGGTTCTCGAAACTATTTACAAGCCGGCGTTGACGGCTGTTCTCGAATGTAGAGTGCCGGTTATTGCCGCGATACACGGCGCCGCGGTCGGCATTGCAAGCGCTTTGGCGATGTCCTCTGACCTTGTGGTTATGGCCGACGATGCCTATTTGTCAGTGCCATTTGTCGGTCTGGGGCTCATTCCGGACGGTGGACTCAGTTGGCATCTGAGACATTACCTTGGTAAACACCGTGCGACGGAAGTGATCTTGCACGGCCACCGGTTGTCGGCGGCGGAGTGCCACGCAGTGCGGATTGCCAATGTGCTTGTCGACGAGGGTCAGGTATTACTCCGTGCTAGGGCGTGGGCTGACGATATTGTGGCGCTACCGCCGCTTGCCGTGGAGGCGGCGAAAGCTGCGCTGGCTTTTGCCGACACGAATGGCTTGCAGGAGTCCATGTCATTTGAGGCGAGATTGCTCAAGACGTTAGCGGGGAGTGCGGACGCAGAAGAGGGTATCACCGCGTTCAACGAGAAGCGCAAACCGATTTTTAGAGGACGCTGATGGCTGTCAAGGAGTGGCTTAGCAGGCTTTGGTTCAAGGTCTCCATGTCGTTGCCCGGCCCGTTGCAGATCGCCTTGGCGGGTGGTAAGCCGATAGTGATTCGCGGACATCGATTGGATCCATCTATCCAGTTATTGGCGCACTATTCAGCCGGCCAGCCGTCGCTGGATACCTTGTCGATCGACATCGCTCGCGCAGCGGCAGCGGCGGGGTATGCGGCCTTATCGGCGCCACCTCGGCAAGAAATAGCGGTGCGGGATCTTCAACTTGATCGGGCCCAGGGTGCACTACCGGCCCGCGTCTGCCTGCCGGCGCAAGATCTGGCCAACGGCGTGCTCGTTCTATTCTTCCATCCGGGGGGGTGGGTGATCGGCGATCTCAACAGTGGCCATTCGTTTTGTACCGAGGTTGCCGCTAGGACCGGCGCGACGGTTGTCTCTGTAGACTATCGCCTCGCGCCTGAGCATCCTTTCCCAACTGCGGTGGACGACGCCATGGCGGCGTACGAATGGGCGCTGAGCAACTCGGCAGATCTCAACTGCAACCCTGAGAAAATCATTGTTGCAGGAGAAAGTGCCGGGGGTAATTTAGCCGCAGCTATTTGCCAACAGGCAAAATCGGCGGGACTGCCACAACCTTGCGGACAGTATCTTGTCTCCCCCGTGATGGATCTCAAGCATCGGAGCGCGTCCTACACTGAGTTGGGAGATGCGTTCCCCCTCACCGCGGACCTAATGGAGTGGTTTATCGACACCTATGTTGACCCAAGTCATGCGGATGACGTGCGCGCTTCTGTTTTATTGGCTGCGGATCTTACAGAGCTGGCACCTGCGATAGTCGTTACCGCAGGCTTTGATCCCCTCGTAGATGAAGGCGCCGCCTACGCAAAGAAGCTCTCCGCAAGCGGTGTCTCGGTGACCTATCATTGTGAAACCGGGTCCGGGCATGGAATTCTTACCATGGCCGGGTTATCCAGGTCGTGCAAAGCCGCCAGCGACCGATGCACTGCTTTGCTTGTGAATTTTGTTGCTACGCTCGAGTAATACCGGCCTGGCAGCGCTGCCGTAAGTCTCAGGAAACAGCAGGCTCGACGGAACCCGCTCGCAGGAGACTTTCGGCAAAGGCGCGGCGCCCCATCCACAGCAAGATGATGCCGATGGTGCCAAACAAACCGGTGATAACTACCAGTGAGTAAAGTATCCCGCCCCGTTCGGTAAAGATGTTATCGCTGAGCCAACCGGTCAACGGTGGGCCAAGCGCGTTGCCCACAGAGAGTATTAACATATAGATGGCCGCAACTTGCGCTCGCACTTCAGGCGGAGCGATTAACGGTAGCGCGCCAAAACCTAAGCCGAAGGGCACGTTGAGGAATACCAGTGCTGGAATGTAAATGAGAAACGCCATCAGTGCAGTTTGAGCCAGCTGAAGCGTAAGGACGGTGCCGACTAGTCCGATTGCCCCTGCGATGGCCACCACCAGCATCGCGTCTTGCCGCCCCTTTTTCATTAGCCGTTGAGCTAGAATTGCGGAGCTAGAGGTTCCGAATGCTCCGGCGACGATAAATGTTAGGCCATAGATAATCGATGCCCGCTCGGCCGGGATATCGTGGACGCGTTCGAAAAACGATGGGGTCCAGAATACAAACGCATATCCCATCATCACTAACATCATGAATCCACCATGATGAAAGGCGATGGTCTTCCAATTCTGCGAGTAAAACTCAATGAGTTTGTTGCGACTATTCGCATCTTTGCGAGGTTTAGGGGAAGCTAAGCGCATCGGCTCACGAATGGTCAGCATTAACAACATGACCAGTAACCCTGGCGCCCCCACGTAAATAAACGCAAGCTGCCACGCGTTGACGAGACCGAAATAGGGGACGTTTACGGGGTCGGCGTCGCGCAGGAACGTTACGACGATGCCGCCAAACATGAATGCAAACCCCGTCCCGAGAATCGCACCGCCTTGAAAAATCGCGAACGCCAATGGAATACGGTGTTTCGGTATGACGTCACCCAGGATCGAATGGGCACAAGGCGTCAGTGTGGCCTCGCCGACGCCTACTCCAACGCGGGCAAGGAATAACGGCCAAAAGCTGCGGAGTACGCCACAGGCCATTGTGAAAATGGACCAGAAAAAGATCCCAATGGAAACGATGACCTTACGGTTCTTATGATCAGCTAACCAAGCGATGGGGTAGCCAGCCAACGCGTAAAACAGTGCAAAGCCGCTATAGAGCCAACCGGCCTGGGTGTCGTTGATACCGAGGTCGGCTTTCATCGGTTCGATGACTAACGCGATGATCTGTCTATCGACAAAGGACACCAGCATGGCAAGCATCAGGACGAACACCACCCACCATTGATACGCAGTTGGCGGGTAGTGATGCTTACTGATTGGCGTTTCCGGTGCGCTCAATTCACGAACTGCCCGGGCCAAGTGGAATTACAGGTCGTTAATATCGGCGGTACCTGCTGCCTGATCCAGACTTTCCATCGCCCAGGGTAGGTCTTTTTTGATATCAAGCCCGTCGGCAAGGGTGTCAGCGAAATGCTCAAATACATAGTCGACATCCCATGGACCATTGTCACGGCTATCCAAGGTTTTTTCGTGGCGCGGCTCGCTCCAACGAATGTATTTATATCCGTACGAGCCAAAAATACGCCCGCTGATTCCAGACGCTTCCGGCGAAGCCAGGTATAGGACCAACGGCGCAACCGTGTCGGGCCTTTGGTCTGGCGGCGCGGCTTCACTCGGCTTGACGTCAGAGTCCGGGTAGTACGAGTCAGCCATTCTCGTCATGGACGCTTGTGTCATGCAGTTTGCGGTGACGTTGTAGTTGATCATGGCGTTGGCAATCGCGCGTGTCATGCTAACCACAGCACCCTTCGCGGCCGCATACCCAAAGGTATCAGGAACGCCGGACATGGCAGAGTCGGAAGTAAAATTGATGAGGCGGCCATACTCGCCACGTTCTTTCCAGTGCAATGCGGCAAAATGGCTGGTATGCATCATGCCGTCCATATGTACGGCTCTCAATGCATTCCAGTCATCGCGAGTGATGCTGGCAATTGTGTTGACACGAAAGTTGCCGGCGACATTCACCAGAATATCCAACTTGCCCCACTTCTCAACGGTGGTATCGATCAGTGCTTTGGCGCTATCCCAGCTGGATACATCGCAAGCTACGGCCATGGCTTCGCCGCCTGCCGAGGTGATCTCGCCCACGACTTTTTGCGCAGGCTCGTTGCTTGAGCCACTTCCGTCCACTTGACTGCCGTTGTCGGCAATAACGACTTTCGCGCCATGCTCGGCCAGCAGCAACGCAATGCAACGCCCAACTCCTCTTGCTGCGCCCGTCACAATCGCGACTTTGCCTTCGACTTTTCCTGCCATCTTGCGTCCCTCCAGCTGTTGCCCGTCAAGCGTCTCCCGATGATACATGCATCAAATCAGGTTTGATTGCTCACAAATGCGAATTCGTTTCGCAGGGACGCATAAGACAGTTATCGGATGGCCCGGAGGCGAATCTCGCTGGCTACTCCAGCGTGTTCGCTATGCGTTCCGCCGCATCGATATAGTCTTCCATCATTTGCAGAACGACTTGGCGGACCGCAAGTTCGTCGTCTAATTGTCCAATGACTTGCCCGGCCGGGTAGGACACCATGTGTTCTACTGCGTAGTGTTCGAATCGAGCGGCGGCATCGCTGGTTAGCAGGTATTGCAGCGGAAAGGGCAGAGGCTTCGGTGCATCCTCCGCTGCCCAGGCTTCCGTGAACCCGCTCGTCAACATGCGGATAGGCTTGCCTGACATACACCTGGAGCGGACGGTGTCTTTCGATGAGCTGGCGACTACTTTCTTGCGTTGTATGGGTGTCAGCTCGCTTTGTTGGGTTGGCAGCCATACTGAGCCGGTCCAGACGCCCTGGGCGCCAAGCGCGATTGCCGCAGCGGCTTGTGCCCCGGTTGCAATGCCCCCTGCTGCGAGCACCGGTAATGGGTCCACTTCGGCCACAATCTGCGGCGTCAATACCAGGGTAGAGACATCTCCGGTGTGGCCCGCCGCTTCGGTGCCCACAGCGATTACAAGGTCACATCCTGCCGCTTTGTGTTTCGCAGCATGTTTTGCTTCCCCTGCCATCGCGGCCACAAGGAGGCCGTGCTTCCGGCATAAGTCCATCACTTCTTGAGGCGGCGTGCCCAATGCGTTCGCATAGAACGAAATCTTGTCGTGTTTCTCCAAGGTCTCGCGCAACATCTCTATCGGCCGGTCGCCGATAGTGGCCCCGTCCTCGGCACTGGCAAGGTGGCCATGATAATCGTCGGGTAGCTCCGGGACATCGTCTTTCGCCAACAGCTCGGCGACGAACGTGCGATGTTCCGCCGGTATCATGGCTTTTAGTTTCTCGGTGTCGTCTTCCTCCATCCGGCTTGCCGGGATAAGAAAATCGATGCCATACCGGTAGTCCCCGATGTGTTCATCAATCCACGCCAGTTCTTCTTCAAGACGTTCGGGTGTGAATGCAACAGCACCCAACACGCCGAATCCCCCCGCCTTCGAGACTTCGACAACGACGTCTCTACAATGGGAGAACGCGAACAGCGGCAAATCAATATTCAACATTTCGCAGACTTTGGTTCGCATGTCTTCCTCTCTAGTGTTCCCGTCGGACAACAATATCGTGATCACCTCGAAACCAGGTGTCTTCGGTTAGGCCATCGCGACGTAATAGGTCTTTGCGTATTTTCTGGGTGGGTGTTTTCGGCAATACAGGCATCACGCGTATGTAGCTGGGTAGCATGAAGTGTGCCATTCGTTCTTCGAGGTAGCGGAACAACTCCTCCGGATCGACGGTTTGGCCGTTAACCGGCGACACGACAATCATGACCTCATCTTCCGAGAGTTCGCTGGGTACAGGTATTGCCGCCGCATCTGCGACCGACTTAAAGCTTGAGACTTCGGACTCGACTTCGAAGGAAGAAATATTCTCGCCCCGACGGCGGATTGAATCCTTCAGCCGGTCGACATAGAAGAAATGGTTGCTCTCGTCATAGCGAAACGCGTCGCCGGTGTGAAACCAGCCGTTTCGCCAGGCTCGAGCTGTGGCCTCTGGGTTGTTGTAGTACCCGCTGTTGAGAGACCAGGGGCGGTCCGTGCGAATGATCAGCTCACCGACTTCTCCAGGCTCGACCATATTGTCGTATTCGTCCACAACCCGGACTTCCATTCCCGCCCTGGGTGTGCCGCAAGTGCCGATGACATCGGGATTCACCCCAGACATCAGCGGGGTGGAGGTCTCCGTCATATTGAACGACGTACGCATTTGCAGATCGTGCCGTTTCGCCAAGGCCATGGCATCGTTGTTCCATGGCACCGTAATGACATGTTTTAGCGGGTGATCACGGTCAGCCTCACTGCGCGGTAGCTTCAATAGGAACGGCACCATTGCGCTTAGTAAACACGCCATCGTTATGCCGTGGCGTTTGATGACAGGCCAGAACCGATCGGTACCGAATCCATCGACGATGACGCAGGAACACCCCACCGTTAATGTCGTCGCGATGAGCACGGTGCCGCTGACATGAAAAAAGGGTAGATTGACCAGAATTCGATCGGCCGGGGTTAGGAAATCCCACGCTTCGGCCCCGGTTGTATAGGTTTGTACGTAAGATGACAGTACGGCTTTTGATGGCCCCGTGGTTCCCGAAGTGAAAATGATGTACATGGGATGAGAGGGATGGTGGCCATTCTCGTGAAGGTCGTCGCCTAACTCCGGCGCATCGGCGGACCCGAACAACGTGTCTTCAGTGTGAGTTGTTACATTGTTGAGTTCGCAGGCGCCATGGGTGACCACCACATCGGTTAGATTGGGTCCTAGGTCAACGTCGTTGAGACGCGGCGCCAGGTCTGCGTGACAAACCAAGAGTTTGGCATCCGACAGCTGAATGAGGTTCTGGAGGAGTATGCCTTTGTAGGCGGTATTCATCGGGACATAGACGGCGCCCAGGTAGTTCAGGGCGAACCAAGTCAGCAGGGCCTCGGGATTATTGGGTTGCCACGACAGTACATGGTCGCCAGCGGTGACACCGCGGCTTTGTAAGCGTGCGGCCGTGGTGCGCGTCTCCCTCAGTAGATCGGCCCAACTCCATTGTGGCCCGGCCTCAAAAATCAGTGCGATTTCATTGGGTTTCTCGCGGGCCCATTTCTCAATGAGCGGGCCAAGGACACAAGACTCACGCGTGGGAATATCGAAACTTCTGCTCACAGGGGCGCCCAAACGGGGGTGGTCTCGTCGGATCCGCTGTCGTCAAACGCAATTTTGACTTTCTGTCCAATCGCGACATCTGCGGCTTCTCCGTCATAACGGAGGCTGAGGATCGGCCCCTCGCTGAGCACGGCGTTTACTACGGCGTAAGGCAGAAGTTCCTTGAAACCGCCGAGACTGCTTTCAGGCACGATGGCGAAACTCTTAACCGTGGCGATGCCTTCGCTAGGGCGCCAGTCAGTCGTCGCATAGCAGTGCGGACAGTATTTGTAGCCGGTAAAACTGAACTGCTCGCATTGGCCGCAATACTGAAGCGAAAACTCACCGTGTTTTGCGGCCTCGAAAAAGCCAGCGGTACCATCGGTTCGAATTGGACTCGGGCGTTTCTCGTCGCTGGCCATCTAGGTGTCTGCCCCCAGGACGAGGCTGGCGTGATACTGCAACACTCCGCCGTTGCCGCTGACAAGCGTCAAATCATGGTTTGGCACTTGTCTTTCTCCGGCTTGGCCGCGAGTTTGAATAACCGCCTCGGAAATGGGTGTCATGCCCCACATGTAATAACTGGATAACTGACCGCCGCCAGTATTCGTGGGTAAGTCGCCACCGGGCCCTAGCCTGTTGTTAGCAAATGCCTCGCCGCCTTCGCCTTTAGCGCAGAAGCCATAGTCTTCCAACGTCACCAGCGTCGTATACGTGAAGCAATCGTAGATTTGGCGGATATCAATGTCGCTGAGCTTAGTACCGGCCATCTGCAACGCTTGCTGGCCAGACATCTTGGCACCGGTATGAATCATTCGGTCCTCGCGCTCGCCGGGGTGGCCCTGGCCCCAGCCGAGTATGCGAACCGGTGGTTGCTTAAGATCTCGCGCGCGTTCGAGGCTCGTCACGATCACCGCTATCCCGCCGTTAGACACTACGCAGCAATCCAGTAGGTGCAGCGGGTCAGCGATCATTCTAGAGTTCTGATGATCGGCAACCGTAATCGGATCACGCTTTTGTGCCAGTGGGTTCATAGCGGCCCACGCCCTCGTGGCGACAGCAATCTCGGCGAGGTGCTCGCTGGTGGTGCCGTATTTTTCCATGTGTTGCCGCGTGGCCATCGCAAACTGGGTCGCCGCATTCAAAATTCCGGACGCCCCGTTCAGGCTCTCTACGCCCGTGCCAACATTGATAGCCGTGCCGTAACCCGCGGTCGGCTTTTCCTGTAGGGGTGCATCGGCAAACACGCAGACCACGGCGTCGGTCTGGCCCGCGGCGCAGGTCAAGGCGGCCAGTTGCAACATTGCTGCAGCGGTCGCGCCGTAGGCGTTCACTTCGTTAACCAGCTTCAAATCCTGCAGGCCGAGGGCCTTTTGTAAGTGCATGCTGACTGCATCGGGCATGTTGAGGTACGAGCAAAGGCCGCCGCTGATCAGTAGACCGTCGATATCGTTCTTATCCATACCGGAGTCGTCTAACGCCAGACCAACGGCCTGTACGGCGAAGTCCATTGCTGTTTGCCCGTAGACGCGGCCCATCTCGGTCATGCCGAGCCCCGCGACCGCAGCAAGATGGCTATTTTGCAGCGTACCGCTCATTACTCGTCGTCCTTCCAGATGGGAGGGCGCTTTTCCGAGAAGGCGAGGGGCCCTTCAGCCGCATCTGCACCACGCATGACGTCATCAACGTACGTTTGGTTGAGTTCGCGGGCGGTGGGTGGAAATTGAAGCGGTGCATCGAGCCCTCGGTAAAAAACCTCCTTGCTCGCGCGAACCGAAGCAGGTGAATTCGCGGCAATCTTTTCCGCAATGCCCATAGCACAAGACATCACCTCCTCGGCGCTGACGACTTCGTTGATCAGGCCCCACTTCGCAGCGTCAGTGGCACTGATCGGCGAGCCTTCGAAAACCATTCTTGCCGCAACCTTTTGCGGGATCTGCCGGGATAGGCGCAGGATGCCACCGGCGCCGGCAATCAGACCCAGGGTGACCTCGGGCAGCCCAAACGACGCATGTTCGGCCGCTACAACGATATCGGTGGCGAGTGCAATTTCGGTTCCACCACCGAGCGCGAACCCGTTTACCGCGGCAATGATCGGCTTGTTAATGTAGTGATCGCAGATTCCCGCGAATCCCCAAGGCCCTGCCTGTTCTTTCGAACCAAACTCGCCTGCGGCGACCGCCTTTAAATCGGCGCCTGCACAAAACGCTTTGGAGCCCGCTCCGGTGATAATGGCTACGCGGATTTGTGGGTCCTTGGCAACGACTTCGAGCGCTGCTCCCGCGTCTGCGCAGAGTTGGCTATTGACGGCATTCATGGCTTCCGGGCGGTTCAGCGTGATGACGGCGACGTGGCCCAGTTTTTCAAATAATATGGTTTCAAATTCCACAATCGTTCTCGTGTCTAGCGCCCTGACTCCTTCGTTAGTCGAAGTTGGAATCTTAGGCCGGTGCGTGTGTTTCCCATGATGGATGAATTAGCGCGCCCTGCGTCCACCTTGTTGTAATATCCTAGCAAATGTAGTTCACTATTGTGAAGAGCTTTTCAATATACGGAATAATGACCCCTATCAAGAAAAACTCCAAGCGGTTCGCGGGCCAACAACCCATCGGGTTCAAGCTATCGGTCTGCGTAATGGTCCTATTCAGCGTTGGGATTGTCGGCTTTCCGCTCTATGCGGAGGAAGGCTATTCCGAACCTGCATCTAACGATATTCCCCGGCAGGTGTTCTTCGGCGATTTGCACCTCCATACGAATAATTCGGCAGATGCCTATGCCTTGGAAAATGTCCGTCTGACACCCGCCGATGCCTACCGCTTTGCACGAGGCGAGGCGACGGTGGATCGGAATGGCGAAGCGCTCCGCTTGCGGCGGCCGCTGGATTTTTTGGCCGTCACTGACCACGCCGAATACCTCGGCGTTTTCGTTCGGCTCCTCAATGACGATCCGGCGATTCTTGGAACCCAAGCAGGCCAGAGTTGGATCACCCGCATGCAAGAGGAGGGCGTCAATGCCGTCATCTTCGATGACTTCGTCAAACTCGTGGGTTACGTGGCGGCGGATGGCAAAGCCCATGAGCAGTTGCCGGCCTCAGTGGCCAAATCCGTGTGGCAGGAGGTGGTGGAGACCGCGGACGCTTACAATGATCCAGGCCGCTTTACCACATTCTCCGGTTACGAGTGGTCGAGTATGCCGGATGGCAATACCCTGCATCGCGTCGTCTTATTCAAGGACTCCGCGGACAAGGTGCTAAAAACCGTACCGTTTTCAGCGCAAGACAGTACCGACTCGGAAGACTTATGGCGGAATCTTAGCGCGTATGAGGAAGCAACCGGGGGCAGCGCTATGGCCATTCCTCATAACGGTAATCTCAGCAAAGGCATGATGTTCAGGCCTATGACGCAGTCCGGGAAGGTATTCGACCGGAAATACGCGGAGCAGCGCGCAAGATGGGAGCCACTGTTCGAAGTCACACAGGTTAAAGGAACTAGCGAGGCCCACCCGTTCTTGTCACAGACAGATGAATTTGCGAATTTCGAGTTGTGGGACGATGCGGCGGGCAAAATTGGCACGTCCGTAAAAAAGCCGACGTCGATGCTCCGTCATGAATATGCGCGCAGTGCGTTGGGAACGGGTATTGAGATCGAGCAGAAGATCGGTATCAATCCTTTCAAGTTTGGGTTGATTGGCGGTTCTGACATACACACCTCATTATCGACGACGGCGGAAGATAATTTTTTTGGGAAGTTTCCTGAATCGGCACCTAGCGCCGAGCGGGCGTCCCAGCCGATGGCCGGGACACCCTGGGCCAATTGGCGGCTGTCCGCCTCGGGCCTTACCGCAGTATGGGCGCGCGAGAACACCCGAGACGCTTTGTTTAACGCGATGATTCGTAGAGAAGTTTATGCCACGAGCGGGTCACGAATTATGGTTCGCTTTTTTGGCGGTTGGGGTTTCGATGCTCAAGACGCTACCCGACCCAATTACGTCGATATCGGTTACAGGAAGGGCGTGCCCATGGGTGGCGACCTTACTCGCGGTCGAGACCATAGGGCGCCATCATTTTTGATCGCGGCAGCTAAGGATCCCGACGGCCCTAACCTTGATCGCATTCAGGTTATCAAGGGCTGGTTAGATGCCGATGGGGTGAGCCAGGAACGAATATATAACGTCGCGCTGTCAGGAGGGCGCAACGTCGATTCTGCCACCGGCAAGGCTCCGGCTGTGGGATCAACGGTGAACCTGGAAGACGCTACCTACACCAACGACGTTGGCGACGCCTATTTATCCACAGTCTGGGAAGACCCGAACTTCGACGCAGACCAACGCGCCTTTTATTACGTGCGCGTGATAGAAATTCCAACGCCGAGATGGACTGCGTATGACGCTGCCTATTACAACGTCGAGCGGAATCCGGATATCCCCATGATCGTTCAGGACCGAGCCTTCACATCGCCCATTTGGTACACACCAAACTAAGCAGGCATGCCGTTACGGCGCTTTTTGACTACAGAAAACCGGCACAACGCTCGACCATCCAAAACGACGCAATACTACCAGTGCAGTAGCCCACCCATAGTCGAAAGCGGTCAAGAGGCCAAGGTCTTTTCAGCCACATTGATGATAGGCGTTTTGCGGTATAGACAAGGATAATGATCGTGCCGGCGAAAAGAATCTGCCCTATCTCTACACCGATATTAAAGAACAACAAGCCACTCGCAAGCTCAGTTTGTGGCAAGCCAATTTCGCTCAATGCCGCAGCAAACCCGAATCCATGCAGCAGTCCAAATGCGCTAGATACACTAATCGGGTAGCGCCAGGTTAGACTGTGTTTTCGTTCCGTTATGATTTCGCTCGCCAGAATTACAATGCTAAGCGCGATACTTGCCTCTACAGGCGGAACTGGCACCGTGACTACATTCAGCGCGGAGAGTGCCAGGGTGGCCGAGTGTGCTAGCGTGAAGCCGGTGATTGTGATCAAAATGCGCCGCCCGACGCCGGCGATCCACAGTAGGCAGACGACGAACAATAGGTGATCGGTACCGCCCAAAATATGTTGAATGCCTAACAGCATGTAATCGCGTGCTACCCGGCCGGCACTCTCTTTTTCGGGGATTCGCCATTGACTGTGGTTGGGGCTAAGTATCTGCGAGTGCTGTTGCCCCGAAATGGCCTCGTAGTTCATAAAGCCGGACACGGAAGCGTTGTAATCGGGGTATCGAATAACAAGCGATTGACCCGCTAGGCTTTGCTGGCAGCGGTAGATGGCCTGCCCGGTCGTGTATCGTGTAACCGGGGTGGTGCGTTGTTGGTCAGGTGGATTCAGAACTTCGCAGGTCTTGGGCAGTTCGAGCTGCGGGCGGTTGTTCTCAGCTATTGTCTCGGGAATGCGCCATCGTACGCGATAGGTGCTTGCCTGTATTTCGGTGATTTCAACATGCAAGAGGCGGCTGTCATCGGCGACTGCAATCCCGCTTATCAGGAGTAATCCGCAGCTTACGAGTAATTGCGAAGAAACTGAAAGGTTCACTATTGCTTCGCGATATCCGGATCGTGGATTCGAGTCGTAGCGTCTTGCCCCGGGCTATCGGTGACTGTGACGCTATAGCCCTTGATGATCGATTGAATGGCTTCTTCGGACTTCGTTTTGAGTCTGGAACGCTGAATGTCCTTTATCACTTGCTCCCTTACGTCCGCCAATTTGGGCAAATATCCTGATTCGTTTCGAGTAAGCAATACCACGTGCTCACCGTATGGGGAGGTGAAAGGCCCCTTCCAGGTCTGCTCGTTCGCCTTTAGCTGAAACAGTCGGCGTTGCATGACCGCGCCAAAGTGGCTGGCAATCTCAGCAGCTTGTCTATTGACGTAGTTAGCGTGATAAAGAAACGGATCTCCGTACTCGAGACTCTTGTGAAAAGGTACCCGCCGAGAATTTAGCACTTGTAGCGTTCGTTGCGCCTCCGCCTTAGCGCCTTCCTTGCCGCGGTCTTCCCGGCCAAAGAATACGTGAGTGAAGCTTATTTCAGAGGATTGGTAGTAGTCGTTCTGGTGATCATCAAAGTAAGCTTGGACGATCTCTTCGCTTAACCCGTCGTCGGTGGCGACAAAGCTCGTGGCTATGAATTCCAGTTGCTGAATTAACCGCTGCCTTATGACAGGATCTTGCTGGTCGAGGCCCATAGCCTTGGCTTCGCGGAAGAGTACCTCCTCTCGGACGTAGGCATCAATAAGCTCCTGTCGCTGGCTGGGTGACATTTGCTCTAAAATTATTTCGAGGCGCGCGAGCTCGGCGGCGCCATACTGGCGTTGTATTTGCCTGAGCAGATCGCCACGACTAACAGTGATGTCCTGGTTGTCCAAATTAGTGGGGGCGGGATTGAGTGCGCTGTAACCGGCGAACAACATCAATCCGATAAGTAGAAAATGTATTAGTGGTTCTTTCAAAAGACGCATGCTTTTTGCCTGGCAGGGTCGTCGGAATGAGTCGGCGAGAAAAGGTCGAGCAACACGGTGGGGTTACGGTGATTCGTCCTGGCGTGATGCCTTAGTGGCTTGAAGTATATATTGATAAGCTTGGCTTACCTGTTCGCGGGTCAGTAGGTCCGAGAAACTGGGCATGCCTAGTGCCTGCCTTTGACCATTGAGCACTATCTCGTGAAACTGCGTCCGTACTCCGGGCGACATTCTGCGCAGGTCCGGTATCACACCACCGCTGACTGCTGCCGTACCGTGGCACAAACTGCAATACTGCATGTAGATTCTGGCCCCCGCCTTTACGTCAGCTTCGTCCAGGTTTTCCGCGCTTAGGTCTGGGAAAGATGGGTCGCGCATCGGCAGTATCGGTAGTTGTTCGGTGCCATCGAGTTTGAATGCCAGTAAGCGCCCACGGTTGCCATACTTTGCCGCAGCAGAAGTGCGTGCATCACCGGCAGCAATGGCCGTTCCACCCCAGCCCGCGAGTACCAACAGAAACTGTTCTCCGTCGATGGAATAGGTGACCGGCGGGGCAATCATCCCGGTCATGATGTTCGCGGACCAGAGGACCTCTCCGTTATCTGATTGATGTGCGCGGAGTACGCCGTCGCCGGCGCCTTGGAAAACTAGATTACCGGCCGTCGCCAAGACGCCGCCGTTCCAAATGTTGTTGTGTTTGAATGACCAGGCGACTTCGCCGGTGCTGGGATTCCATGCCTTGAGGTAGCCATGGCTGATCGGGATATCGTCCGGATCAAGGCCGGCAACGATGTCCGTATACGACTGCCAATCGATTCCAATATTCCACCAATTGGGGAGACGAGTGATTTCGCCGGTTTCCGCCCACTCTCTTGCAACAACGTACAATCCGGCGAGATCGCGGGTGGGTATAAAGACAAGATTGTCGTCAGGGTTGAACGCCATGGGCTGCCAGTTGTGGCCGCCGGCGGGCGAGGGCAGGATGACGGCCGGATCGGTACCGTAGTGCTGTATTGCCACTGGCCGCCCGGTTGCTAGGTCGACATGGGAGGCCCAGGTTGTGGCTACGTAGTTATTCGCGCCCAGTAGCTCCCCCGTGATTCGATCTAGGACATAGAAGAAACCGTTTTTCGGCGCCTGCATAAGCACATCGCGGCGTTCACCATTGACTTCGATCTCGGCCAAGATCATATGCTGTGTTGCGGTGAAGTCCCAGCTGTCGCCTGGCGTGGTTTGGTAATGCCAAACATACTCACCGGTATCCGGTCGAACCGCGACAATCGACGATAAGAAAAGATTGTCGCCACCACCCGGTGACCGGACATCTCTCGGCCAGGGCGAACCGTTGCCGACGCCGAAATAGAACAGGTCATTGTCGGCATCGTAGGCCATGGAGTCCCATACCGTGCCGCCGCCACCGCTGGTCCACCACCGGTCACCGGACCATGTTGCAGCGGCCGCCTCTAGCTCCGGTTGTTCAAAAGGTTGTGATGGGTCGCCAGGAACCGTATAAAAACGCCAAACGAGTTCACCGGTGGCGGTGTCGTAGGCGCTGATGTACCCACGCACGCCATATTCGGCACCCCCATTACCAATCATCACCTTGCCCTTGACGACTCTGGGCGCGCCCGTGCTGGTATAAGGTGGCTTACCGTCAATCGTGTCGACTTCCCAGATACGGTCCCCGTTGTTGGCGTCAAGTGCAAACAGCCGCCCATCGAAACTGGCGACAAATAGCTTTCCGTCGGCAACAGCAACGCCGCGATTGACCACATCACAACAGCCGTAGCGACCCCACTGACCGGGCACCTGTGGATCGAACGTCCACAGGCGCTCGCCGTTGCTGGCGTCTACCGCGTGCACGACGCCCCAATTACCCGTGACGTAGATTGTTCCGTTAACAACAATGGGCGTTGCCTCGAGGCCACGATAGGTTCCCATGTCGTAGCTCCAGGCCAATCCGAGCTTCGAGACATTACTGACTTCAATTGAATCTAACTTCGAAAAGCGCTGCTCCGCGTGATCATTGCCGTGCAGGCTCCAGTCGACGAAAGTCGCTTGTGTGGGCTGAGCATTTTCCCGATCGCAAGCCGTAGTCGCAAAGCATATTCCTGCAACCCAAAGACAGGTGAGCAAGCGTCGTGGGCAGTTAGGCACCGTGTTAGGCATCCAGTTTAAAGACGCGCCTTGCATTCTCGCTTAAGAACTTGGGCCAGACCTCGTCCTTGAATGGAACGTCTTGCAACTCTCTGAAAATCCGTTCGAGTGACAGCCCCATGGGGAAGTACCCGGCGTACATTATTTTGTCTGCGCCGCGGGTATTGGCAAATTTGATAATGTCTTCTGGATAGTGCTTAGGCGCGAACGCACTGGTCGAATAGTAGAGGTTCGGATACTTAAGCATCAGCTTGCAGGCCATTGCGGTCCAGGGTTCGCCGCCATGCCGCATGACCACTTTCAATTCCGGAAAGAACCAACACACTTCATCTAGAAGCTCGACTTTCTGGCAGTCGAATGGCAGGCGCGGACCCGGTACGCCGACACAGACGCAATAGGGCAAGTCGAGTTCTACCAGCTTGGCATAGATCGGGTACCACTTTTTGTCATTGATGGGGGCTTGTGGGCAAGTACCCGATGGAAAGCCGGTAACGGCTTTCAAATCGAATTTCTCATGCAAGCGTACGATCTTGCGAACCTCGTCCATACCTCGGTTGGGGTCGACGGCGAGGGAGCTGAAAAATCGATCGGGGTACCGCTGTAACGCCTCAATATTTACCGCGTTATCCTCGTCCACATCCAACATGGCCTGGCGAATGTTGTATTTGTCCATCTCGGCGATAGTGAAAGCGATGTAATCGTCATGCCCAACCGCGTCCGGAATATTCTTGAACATATACTGGGCCGGCATCTTAAACATTTCCCGGCTTTCGGCATCCATCAGCAGTGGCTTGATGAACTCATACCAGTGGCTGTCATCTTCTCCGGGTATGTTTAAGCAAAGATCGACTACAGGAGAATTCTCAGGAATGGTCATTTAGCATGTCCTTTAATGCTTGTTTATCAACTTTCGTATTCGCAAGCAGTGGCATCGTCGTCAGCAGTCGGATGGTCTTAGGTACTTTGAAGTTAGCAATTTGCTCACGAAGAAATTCGTCTAAAGCACGCTCGGTCAGCCCGCTGCCCTTTTCTGACATCACGAAAGCATAGCCTACCTCGCCGAAAAGCTCGTCCTCCACGCCCAGAACGGCGGCCATAGCAACGTCAGGGTGCCGGCAAATCGCTTGTTCGATCTCGGTCGGGAAGATGCTGTACCCACCTGACTTAAACATCTGGGACATCCGCTCAATCAGTTCGATGTTGCCGTCAGCCCGTTCAAGGCAAAGATCGCCCGTTTTCAAATAGCCGTCGTCACTGAATGCGGCGTCCGATGCTTGCGAATTGTTGTAGTACCCCGAAAACGGCCAAGCGAACTTCGCCTGCAGTTCTCCCACTTCGCCAATGGGCAGGGCCTGGTTGCTAGCGGGGTCAGCGATTCGAATCGTCACACCCGGCAGCGGCTTGCCTAGCGTATTCGCCATCACATCGAGGGTGGCCCCCTGCTCGGAACGAAGAATGTAGCCGCAACTCTCCGTTTGCGCGTAGACGGACGATATTTGCGCTTTGAGGGGCAAGAATTGGGCGAGGGTCTTTTCGCTGGTCCGCGACCCGCCGTGCACCAGTGCCCTGCATGCGCTCATCTTTTCAAGAGAAAAACCAGGCAGGCCCAACAGCATGGTGAAAGTTGTTTGATTGTGTCCTACATAAGTTACGGACTCTTGCTCGCCGATTGCGAGGATATCTTCGATGGAGAATCTTGCTAGGAACCTGACGGTGCCGCCATAGGCAAACACGTTCATACATAAATTGTTGAGTCCGCCGACGTGATTGATGGGCACAGCCATGATCGCTTTTTGTAGGCTGTCGCCAAGCCACTCGACCGCTACTGCAGCACACCGGAGCATCGCGCCATGACTCAGCATCGCCCCCTTAGGGTTACCTGTGGAGCCGGAGGTATAGACGATCACGGCGATATCTTCGTCACGGGTCGACGCCAAGGCGGACTTGTAGTCGCGGTCACTGATTTTTTCGCCGCGAGAGAGATAGCGGCTAAACGCGTATTCGTCGTCTCGTTCGCCAAAAGAGAAAATTTCAGACGAAATAGCATTAGCTTCGTCACCTAGGATGCTTTTAAGCTCATCAAGATGATCGCGGCCGTCAGTACTATCTTCTAGGACGAGGACCAGTTTCGGCTGTAGGTCGTTCAGTCTCACACGGCACTCATGCTGTCGATAGCGCGGATTCAGCCCGGACCAAATCGCGCCGATTGAAACGCTGGCTAGAAAGCTGATCCAGAATTCGACGCTGGGTGCGGCGAGGGTAATGACTCGGTCACCTTTCCCAATCCCGCTGGCAGCCATGCTCATAGCCAGGGCATCGACACGTGCGGCGAGATCGGCGTAGGTAAGCTCTTGTGAGCCATTTGCGGCCGCTATTCGGCCGGGAATGCTACGGCGATGATCATCCAGTAATTGATAGATGGACATGGCTAAGATCGCCGTTTAGGCGTCCTGAAGAAACCCATGGCCTCGCAGTTGGCGCGCGGGGCTCGATAGCGATGGTTTCGCCTACTCAGGTGTTGCCGATCTGCCATGGCCCATATAGTACGGGCGCCGTACCCATTTCGACATGTTCAATTCTGCGATTCGGAAGTGCACAAATGGTTGCCTAATATACAAGGTCTTACCCAGAGCGGTGGATAGATGGCCGTAAGATCTGATTCGAGCGCCGAGACGGCAGGTCAGTCCGTTGGCGAGACCCTAGACGCGGTGATCGTGGGCGCGGGGTTCTCAGGCTTGTATATGCTGCATAAATTGCGCGGCTTGGGATTGTCCGCAAAAGTGTACGAGGCCGGTGATGGAATCGGTGGGACCTGGTACTGGAACAGCTATCCGGGTGCCCGTTGCGATGTGCAAAGCGTGGAATACTCGTATCAGTTTTCCGAAGAACTCCAGCAGGAATGGAACTGGTCAGAACGCTACGCGGCGCAGCCTGAGATTCTTCGCTATTTGGAGCATGTGGCGGACCGGTTCGACCTACGTCGCGATATTCAGCTAAATACCCGAGTCCAACAGGCCGAATTCGATGAAAATGCAGGCCGATGGCGTATACGCACAGATGATAGCGCCACCACCGATGCCCAGTTCCTAATCATGGCGACCGGTGCGTTGTCGTCCGTGTACTTTCCGGATATCCCGGGTCGAGCGTCATTCAAAGGGGAGTGGGCTCACACCGGCATCTGGCCGCGCGAAGGCATGGACTTCACCACTAAGCGGGTTGGGGTCATCGGTACCGGATCGTCCGGCATTCAGTGCATCCCACTGATCGCCGAACAAGCGAAACACTTGACGGTATTTCAACGGACCCCGGCCTATTCGGTGCCTGCGGGCAACCACAATTTGGATCCGCAGTGGTTAGCCGACTTTAAGAAGGGCTATTCAGAGTTCAGAATACGCAACAACGCCACCATGGGCGGTTTCGGTTGTGACCATCCGGTCAGCGACCTGTTGGCATTGCAGGTGCCTGACGATGACCGGCAAGGGCAATACGAACATCGTTGGCACGCTGTCGGTGGGCTGTTGTTCCTCGGCGCCTATGCAGATCTGCTGATAGACCCGGCCGCTAACCAGACGGCAGCTGAGTTCGTGCGCAACAAGATACGGGAAACGGTTGACGACCCGGCCGTCGCAGCGCTGTTGTCGCCCGAGACGATGGTGGGGTGCAAACGCTTGTGTACCGATACTGACTATTACCAGACCTACAATCGGCCCAACGTCTCACTGGTCGACGTGCAAAGCTCGCCGATTGAGGCCATTACCGAAACCGGGTTGCGGACTGCCGAGGGCACTTACGACCTTGACTGTATTGTCTTTGCGACCGGCTTTGACGCTATGACCGGGGCGCTTTCCAAAATAGAGATAAAAGGCAGGGGCGGCAGGCTATTTAGCGACAAATGGGCGGATGGACCCATAAATTACCTGGGCGTCGGCACAGCAGGATTCCCGAATCTATTCACCATCGTCGGCCCGGGCAACCCATCAGTCTTGACGAATATGGTCGCCACCATCGAGCACCATGTGGGCTGGGTGGCGGAGTGTATCGACTATCTCAGATCTAACGCTGCCAAGACCATTGAGGTCACCCCGGCCGCCGAGGTCGAGTGGGTCGCGGAAGTAAACGCCATTGCTGACAGCACGCTGTTCCCGACCTGCAATTCCTGGTATCTCGGCGCCAATATCCCCGGAAAGCCAAGAGTATTCATGCCCTACCTGGGGATGCCGCCCTATCGGGAAAAATGTACTGAGGTGGCCGCGAATGGCTATACGGGCTTCGTTGTTTCGTAGCGCCCTAATTCGATGGGTGCGCGGAGCTATTCAGTTTTTGAGAGCAACCGGCGGAATCGGTTGTGCTCGCTTCAGCTGCCTTGATTTCACGGCAGGGTTGGTTCAGTATAGAGAAGATTATTTCTGTATGCTGAATGATTGGCGCTCCAAGCTCCTGGTTGAATCGGCACCAGGGTCGGTGGGTCGTTGTAAATAATCTAAGCGGCGAGAGTCGCCATTAGGGGGTCCAACACGATGTTTACCAGTATCAAAAGAAGCTCCATAGGCTTGTTGTCGTTGATTGCCGTTGCGGTAGGTATGCCCGCCATGGCTCAATCATTAGAAGAAGTTGTGGTGACAGCGCAGAGGAAAGAGCAATCGGTGTTGGATATTCCGAGCTCGCTTTCAGTGCTGACGGCCGACCAAATCGAAGACCAATTGATCAAGACCAGCAATGATCTGGAACTGGCAATTCCCGGGCTGACCTTTCATGAGGTGTCGGGAACCAGTCAGGTGACGTTGCGCGGCGTCGGCACCGGCTACGCCGGACCCGCTTTGGGGAATAGTGTGGCCATCTACACGGATGACTCCTACATTTCCAACCAAGTGGGTGCTGTGGAGGTGTTTTACGACATGGAGCGGGTGGAAGTACTCAAGGGGCCCCAGCCCACGCTCTACGGTCGGAACGCAACCGGCGGTACTATTCAGTTCATCACCAACAAGCCGCAACTCGACGGGATCGAAGGGTCTATTGAGGGCGGTTTTGCCGAGTTGGAGACGACCGAGCTCGAGGGTATGTTCAACCTGCCCCTCGGGGATTCTTTTGCCGTGCGTTTGGCGGGCAAGTACTGGGATCGAGGCGAAGGCCACGTCACGAATATTAATAACGGCGACAAGATTACCGGTGAAAACGAATATACCCGCGTACGGGCCCAACTTCTTTTCCAGCCCAATGATAACTTCCGCGCGATCGCCAAAATCGAATACGGCGAAAGCTCAGGAGATGAGCCCCTTAGGCGCCAAAATGCGGTGGGCAATTTGTGTTTGCTTTGTGTGGGCGGCGACGACGGTGCAGCACTGGGTTTT
>Ga0265303_10000315_pt1 | contig 26364 bp, 25 predicted proteins | sample Helome_2_FD_192494 | JGI IMG/M metagenome (GOLD analysis project Ga0265303, IMG submission 192494) | Marine sediment microbial communities from subtidal zone of North Sea - Hel_20160317 (Illumina Assembly) | ecosystem: Environmental > Aquatic > Marine > Subtidal zone > Sediment ... | reverse complement strand
TCCGGCTGTGATGATGACGATATCCGATCCGGCCGTGTCCTCATAACTGTTGGCTCCCGTAAGATGGCAGTCATGTTTTTCTATGGGAGCCGCCTCGTTCAAATCCAGCGTTTTGCCCTGAGGAATGCCTTCGACGATGTCAACTAACACAACGTCACATAACTGCTTTTCAGCCAACCGCTGAGCCGCAGTTGCACCCACATTTCCGGCGCCGATTACGGTAACTTTCTTGTCCATTACGATTTCCTCCTCAATTTAATAGGGTGTTCTCTCCGGTAGAAGAAAATAATTGTGAACACAAATTATTGTATTGTCAACCAAATTTTTATGATCAGTGATTGTTGACAGGAGATATCAAAATAGTATAAGTATTTCGATATTACACAAGATTTATAATTTGTCTTTAAGACTCGGTTTGATTGTGATATTATAGAAAGTTGGATTGTTAAAGAGTTAATTCTGATGGCGATAGTTAATTTAAAGAAAAGACAAATCGAGTGTAAAATCGTATATTACGGCCCTGGTCGGTGCGGTAAAACGACTAACCTGGAATATATTCACAAAGCCTTTAAAAATCAAGTCAAGGGGGATATGGTTTCGATCAACACCGATGGCGACCGAACCCTATTCTTTGATTTTCTTCCTCTTGAACTCGGGAAGTTGAAAGGATGTGATGTTCGGGTTCAGTTATATACGGTACCTGGACAGGTGCGGTATGCTTCGACTCGAAAATTGGTCTTACGGGGAGCCGACGGCATTGTTTTCGTCGCCGATTCTCTTGAGGTCCGCCGTGAAAAAAATATGCTCGCGCTAAAAGACCTCCAGCAGAACTTAAAAGAATACAATCTTAGCATTTTTAAAATCCCCCTGGTGATGCAATATAATAAACGCGACCTCACCGATGCCAATATTACCCTGATGCCACTTGAAAAATTGCAGCAGGATTTAAATCGACAGTTAAAGGTCCCTTCCTTTCCGGGCAGTGCCTTGAAGGGCGACGGTGTTGGAAAAACCCTCAACGCCTGCTTGAAATTGGTACTAAAAGCACTTCAAAACGAACTTAATTTGGGGGGTTAATTTTTCGATATGTCAGGCGATGTGGCATTTGCAGGCAATTTAAGTTTCCTCAATCTGGGTGAGCTGCTACAGTTACTTGGCACGACCGGAAGCTCCGGCACCGTGTCTATACACAACGCCCACGCTGTGCAACCTGGTGTCATTTACATTGACAAGGGCAACCCGATTAATGCCGCCAACGGTTCCAAGACCGGTCTTGACGCCCTGTTCGCGCTGTTTGGCTGGTTAGACGGCCAGTTCGAATTCGTCCAGGAAGAGATTACTTGCGAAAAAACCATCACCAAGAGCCGAATGGAAATTATTCTGGATGGAATGCGCCTGCTCGACGAGGGTAAGGTCGAGGTCCTTGGACCGGCTGCCGCAGAATCAAAGCCCACCGACACGGCAGCTAAATCAGGAGCACTGCCTTTGATGAAAGGCCCCCTGGTGGACTATTCTTATGTGGTTGATGAGGAAAGCTTTTATGCCGGTGATGAAATTGTCCAGGAAGGCAACCATGGCAACTGGATCTGGGTGATACTGGAAGGGATTGCCGAAATCTCAAAAGAAACCCCCAAGGGAATTCTAAATATTCTCAGGATTGGAGACGGTGCTTTTCTGGGCAGCGTTGCATCGCTTTTAAAGGCTGACAATGTTCGCGATGCTACGGTTACTGCGGTAGAAAATGTTCAACTCGGCATGCTGGATTCACAGCTGATGACCAGTGAACTGGCGGGCATGTCGCAGGATTACAGAGAATTTATCAGAGCTCTTGATATACGGCTAAAGCAAATTACGAGCATGGCCGTTGATATTTATTTAGAGGACAAAAAGGTTATCGAAATCATCGAAGGGAAAAAACCGCTTGTTAAGCAGGGGCAGACAGAAGAGCGCCTGTTTAGAATAACTTCCGGCGATGCCATTGTTGCCCGGGAAACCGCCAGCGGCATTGTGCCCCTGGCCCACCTTCAAAAAGGAGATTTTTTTGGCCGCGTATCCTTTCTGGACATGGGACATGAACCGCAGGCGGCATCGGTTTTTGCGGCTCCCAATCTTAAATTAGCGGCTCTTGACCCCAAGCAATTGCAGAAAGAACATGAAACGCTTTCGTCGACCTTACAAAACATATTAGCACATCTGGCAGCCAGTATTTCCGTAACGACACTGATCGCTTGTGAATATTATAAAAAGCTTTCAGCCGACTAATCCAGGCCCTTACCCGGGTGCGTTTCACCCGGTTGCAAGTTCCAATAAATGGAGATCGTTTTATAATTTTAACCCACAAAAAAGAATATGCCATGACTTCTGATAACAAAAGAAAACACGAGCGTATCCAGTCCCTTAATCTGTCCTATATATGTCTGGATGAGGATCAAAACATCATCAAACAGGGCATGGGCAGGACATTGAACATTTCCGAATCAGGGATTTTGTTGGAAACTCATTTTCCGATCGAACCCAACCATGTTGTTCAGCTGACCATTAGCTTGGAAGAGGACCTGCTCGACCTTAAGGGAAAACCAGTTCATGTCCGGTCCAGCGACGAGGGAAAATATGAAATCGGGATTCATTTTGTTGAACTGGATCAAAACGCTTCCGATCTTTTAAAAAAATTTGTCAGTGGCGGCGGCTTTCCAAAAGAAACATTGGCCACCGATGACGAATAATCGACACCAGCCATAAGAAAAGGATTTTGCTAAATGCGCACACCTGTCAGCGAAACTGATTTTCAAGATTTGAACCTAGTTAAGAGGGGAAAAGTAAGGGACATATACGACCTTGGCGACAACCTGTTAATGGTGGCCACGGACCGCATTTCCGCATTTGACGTGGTCATGCCGGATCCTATTCCGGATAAGGGAATGATTTTAACCCAGATTTCCCTTTACTGGTTTGAGATTATGAAACCGATTATTGAAAATCATGTGGTTTCCGCCGACGTCAATGAATATCCGGCAGTCTGCCGGCCTTACGCCGAAACCCTTTACGGTCGCAGCATGCTGGTTAAAAAAACAAACCCCTTGCCCATCGAATGCGTTGTCAGGGGTTACATATCCGGTTCAGGATGGAAATCCTATCAAGAATCCGGCAGTGTTTGCGGAATACCCCTGGCCCCTGCACTGAAAGAATCCGACCAACTGCCGGAGCCGATATTTACACCGTCAACAAAAGAGGAACTTGGCGCGCACGATATCAATATCGATTTTGAAGAAACGGTAAAAAGAATCGGCCACGAGCATGCGTCAAGGGTTAGGGATTTAAGTCTTGCGATATATAAAAAGGGTGCTGAGATGGCCCGTCAAAAGCAAATCATCATTGCCGACACCAAGTTTGAATTTGGCCTGGCGGGAAACGACATAATTCTCATTGATGAGGTGTTGACACCGGATTCATCCAGGTTTTGGCCTAAAAAATCCTACCAGCCGGGTGGCCCACAGCAAAGCTTTGACAAACAATATGTCAGAGATCATCTGATATCCATAAATTACAACAAACAACCACCCGGACCTGAGCTGCCGAATGATATTATACGAAATACGCGTAAAAAATATCTGGAAGCACTCACCCAACTCACCGGCGACAGCCATGGATTGGACTGATTCGGTACCTCTGAGCCGGATAGATATCCAGGACGATACCTTTCGCATCACCACCCGAACAGATGTTGATGACCTGCTGGCATCCATTCCGCATGAAGGACTGCTGAATCCACCCCTGGTGATCAAAAAGGCATCTGCATTTAGGATTATCAGCGGGTTTCGTCGACTGGCTGCCTGCAGCAAACTGGGCCGGGAAGAGGTTACCGCCCGTATTCTCAATCCGGATTTAAGTCCCCTGAAATGTTTGCGTTTTGCTATTTCCGACAACGCGTTTCAAAGGCCTTTAAATCTGGTTGAAACATCCCGGGCGCTGCACAAACTTTCGACCCATTTAAACACCGGCAAGCGTCTCATAGAATCAGCATCATCACTAGGCCTGCCGTCAAATCCATCTGTTGTAAAAAAGATCAAAGACCTCTGCTTGCTACCCGAGGGTATTCAAAGCGCGATTATAGCTGATACCATTTCGCTCTCCATGGCCATGGATCTGAAACAATTGGCACCGCATTGCGCCATGGCTTTTGCGCAGCTATTTAACGAATTCAAATTGAGCCTTAACAAACAAAGAGAAATAATGACCCTGGTCAAAGAAATCGCCCGGCGGGAAGGTGTCTCAAAGCAAATGGTACTGGAAGACCGGCAACTGCAGGATATTATCTTCGACCAGAATCTCGACCGTAGTCAAAAAGCACGTGAATTACGCTTTTATTTAAGGCAGCGTCGCTTTCCCCAAATTGTGAAAGCTGAAGCTATATTCGGATATCGGCGCAAACAACTTAACCTTGGCAATGACATCAAATTAATTCCCCCTAAAGATTTCGAAGGCACCACATACACCATAAATATGTCGTTTAGCAGTATCGCCCAGCTCAAGGCGCTTCACTCCAAACTATACCGGATGATTCAGCATCCCGGCCTTGAAAAAATTATCGAACACAAGGATGATTCCTCCCAAAAATCAGGTATTGAGATGGACAATACCAATAATATCTAACACTTATTGGCGTAATCGCATTCATTTCATATTTTCTCCGGGAAAAAAATAAATGAAGAAATACTACTTGACAAATATAATATAATAATTGTAGTCAAGATCATGTAATAAATAACCTTCATAAGATTATGGGAATACAGGAAAGAAAACAGCGAGAACGGGAAAGAAGGCGCCAGCAGATTATCGTGGCAGCCAAACGGGTATTTTCTGAAAAGGGGTTTTCCAAAACCACCATGGAAGACATTGCCAGGGAAGCTGAACTGAGCCCTGGAACCCTGTATCTCTATTTTAAAAATAAAGATGAACTCTATGCTTCCCTTTCCTTACGCATTTTACAATATATGAATATCCGGCTTGGGGATGTAAAAAAAGAAAAAGGCAGCAATCCCGAACAAAAAATTGTATCGATTAAAGAGGCGCTCTATGACGTCTACCAGTTTGATCCTATGATTCTGATCAACATGTTTCATCTTCAATCCAGTGAAACCTTGAAGAATTTATCATCGCCGCTGCTTGAAAATATTACAGAGTTATCCCGCAATTCTCTTCAAATTCTGGCCGACATCTTTGAAAACAGTTCCAGCCGGAATACGTTTTTGACCCGCCAGCCGACGGCTGTCGCTGACATTGTATGGTCGCTGTTTACCGGTGTTGTTCTCTGGGAGGAGAGCAAACGGATGATTGATGATGACAAGGATTATTTGAAACAAACCCTCGATATCGCCTTCGAAATATTTGCCCGCGGAATAGCCAGTTAGTCAACCAGTGTCAATCTACCTTCCCAACCACATAACTCTGATAAGGTCATATCTTGCTTTACTATATAGAAATTACAAATCCCAAATAACAAAAAAGTTCCAATGACCAAAATTCAAACTTCCAAACATCTGATACGCAAGCATTTGTGGCTGATAGTCATATTATCGGAGGACAATAGATTACAATGGAAACAGCACAACTGCTGTAAATGTTTCGGTCATTGGATATTGACATTTGAAATTTATTTGCGATTTGGTGCTTGGGATTTGGAATTTTAATATTTTACAAAACCTTTTTATGGTCAATCGCCTTAGCGGATTTGAATAGACAGCGTTTTTCTGATATAGATCGTCCCCTTATGTCTATTCAAAAACTTTACATTGACCAGCAAATAGCCGATTCACCCCAAGTCCGTCTCATTGCTAAACGGCTTGGCCTGGCAGTTGACATTGTAGCGGACGCTCAAATAGTCTATGACGCCGTCTCAGCGGCAGCAGATCCAGTGCGACAGGGCAAAAACGTGTTGTTTCTTACCCGCAACAAGGGATCCTTTATTAAAGCATGTCCCGGCACGCGTGCTTATACGTGCTGTGGTTATAAAATCTTGCACATCGGATCTTTCTGTCAGATGGACTGCGCCTATTGTATCCTGCAATCCTATTTCCACCCGCCCGTGCTTCAGTATTTCGTTAATCACAATGATCTTTTCGAAGAACTCAACGCCATTTTTACCGAAAAAAAAATACATAGAATCGGGACCGGTGAATTCACCGATAGTTTAATCTGGGAATTGTGGACCGATCTATCAACCCACCTTATTCCGGCTTTTGCCGCCCAAAAACATGCCATACTGGAACTCAAAAGCAAAACAACCGCTATTCAAAATCTAGAGCAGTTGCACCATAACCGAAAAACCATCACATCCTGGTCAGTTAATACCCCAAAGATTATCGCCGAAGAAGAACGGGGCACCGCCTCACTCACAGCCAGACTCAAAGCTGCCGAAAAATGTGAATCCTGGGGCTATCCGCTGGCTTTTCATTTTGACCCCATCGTCCTATACGAGGGCTGCGAAAAAGATTACGAACGCACGATAAAGAAAATATTTTCCTATGTCTCGCCGGATAACATTGTCTGGATCAGCCTCGGAAGTTTTCGTTTTATGCCGGCATTAAAGCCGCTGGTTGAAAAGCGCTTTCCTAAATCAAAGATTGTATATGGCGAGTTTATCACAGGGCTGGACGGCAAAATGCGGTATTTTAAACCCATGCGAATGAAAATATATCAAAAAATCATCGCCTGCATCCGGGATCAGGCACCACAGACATTTATCTATTTTTGCATGGAAGACGATGAAGTTTGGCATAAATGCCTGGGATTTACTGCGTCTGAACGCGGAGGGCTCGACCATTTGCTGGACGAGCAGGCTATCAAGCATTGTGGTCTTATAAATCAATGAAGCGCCAGATGGGGGCTTGGCCCAAAAGCACTAAATTAATTTTGCACATGGGAGCAGAGAAGAAACAGAATTATGAAAACAGATGAAATTAAATTGGGGAGCGCAGCGACATCCTTATTCAATGTTCGACGTTGGACGTTCGATGTTGGATGTTCAGTCTGTTTTATCTTTCTTACCTTTTTTGCATCTGCCGGGTATGCATCGGCGCAAAACTTGTTTACCGTAAAGTGGGTCAATGACGGGGACACCATTGTTTTAACCAATGGAAAGCGGGTGCGTTACATTGGTATTAATTCACCGGAAATAGACCATGCCAAACAGAGGGCGCAACCCTTTGGCTATGCTGCCAGAACTTTTAACAAACAAATGGTATTAAACCGCAAGATTCGCCTTGAATTCGACCAGGAGCGTCAGGACCGCTACGGGCGACTGCTGGCCTATATTTTTTTACCGGACGGAATCTTTTTAAACGAGTACATGCTGCAAAAGGGATATGCCTTTTTTCTGTTTCGCAAGCCGAATCTAAAATACCATCAGCGCCTGTTGAAGGCCCAGCAGGAGGCGATGAAAGCCAGGAAGGGTTTATGGTATAACTGGAGCGAACCAAAAAAACGATATATCGGAAATCGAAATTCCAAACGATTTCATATGGAAAACTGCCCCAATGCCCGAAATATAAACTGGAACAACCGGACCTATTTTTCTACCAAATGGGATGCCTTCAAGGACGGTTATGCCCCGGCAGGTGGATGTATTAAAGAATTCTGGAGTTATGGGTCAAAAATAAAATAATGGATGGGGAGTTTCTTCCCGACCCTTAATTTTATTTCTATTTTTGTTTATTTTTCTCTTCTACAATTTTCTCAGCGATATGCATCGGTACTTCATCGTAATGCGAAAACTCCATTGTATACATTCCGCGGCCACCTGTCATGGATCGCAGATCCGGCGCATAAGTTAAAAACTCCGACATGGGGACATTGGCTTTGATGACTTGATTTTTCCCGGCATTGTCCATACCCAGAACCTTACCCCGTCTGCCGTTGAGATCCCCCATTATATCTCCCATATAGTCTTCCGGTGTCGTAACCGTAACGCTCATAATGGGTTCCAGCAGAACGGGCTGGGCCTCTTCACATGCTTTTTTGTAAGCAATAGAGCCGGCGACTTTGAAGGCCATTTCTGATGAGTCAACGGCATGAAAGGAACCATCATCTAAGGTGACCTTGAAATCAACACAGCGAAATCCGGCCAGTACACCTTTTTGAGCGGATTCGACGATGCCTTTTTCAACCGCCGGAATGTATGTTTTGGGAATCGATCCACCCACAATGGCATCGACGAACTCAAAGCCCTTGCCCCGGGGCAAGGGTTCCATCTGAATCCAGCAATCGCCGAACTGACCATGGCCACCGGTTTGTTTTTTATGCCTGCCCTGGACCCTGACTTTCTTTTTTATGGTTTCACGGTAGGGCACTTTGGGGGTGTTCAAAACAGCCTCAACGTTAAATTTTCTTTTAAGTTTATCGATCGCGGTTTCGATATGAATCTGTCCCAAACCCGATAAAAGGATTTCTTTGGTTTCAGACACCCGGTCCAACTTCAAAGCCGGATCTTCTTCCAGTAGTTTGGTCAGCGAGATGAATATTTTGTCTTCATCTCCCTGGTTCTTGGCCGCAATGGCAAAAGATATCAGGAAGGGCAGGGGTTCGGCGCATGCATAGATGATCTTGGCGGTCTCATCACAAAGGGTATCGCCGGTAACGGTTTCTTTAAGCTTTGCCACGGCAACAATAGCTCCGGGACCGGCACCGGTTGCGGGCCTTTGCTCTTTGCCGGTAATCGTCAGCAATTGATTAAAACGTTCTTTTTCTTCTTTGCTTGAATTGTAGAAGGTACCGTCGCTGCCAATAGTTCCCGAAATCACCCTGAATATGGTCAAACGCCCGGCGTAGGGATCTGCCAGGGTTTTGACTACAAAGGCTGAAAAAGGTGCCTCTGCATCCGGGGCACGCTCAATCTCATTGCCGTTTCCAGGATCCTTACCCATTTGGGGACCGCGATCCAGGGGCGAGGGGAGGGTGCTGATAATTAAGTCCATCAGAAGGTCTATTCCGATATTTTTAGTAGCGGCTCCACACAACACTGGCACAAACGTGCGGTTCTGGGTGCCGGTTCTCAGGGCCGTCTTTAAATCCTCCTCGGAAAGGGTTTCGCCTTCAAGATAACGCTCAATCAATTCATCATCAGCCTCGGCGATATTTTCGATCAGGTTTTCTTTTTCACTTTCGACCAGTTCCTGCATATCCGCCGGGACATCGGTTTTTTGGGCCTTACCGTTTTCATCGTAGACATAGGCCTGGCCACTGATTAAGTCCACAATCCCTTTAAAGCCAGCTTCCGCACCGATGGGAAGTTGCAGTATAATCGGTTTGGGTTCAAAACTGTCGGCCGCATCCTTAAAGGCACGGGAAAAATCAGCCCGTTCCCGATCGAGCTTGTTGATAAAAATAGCACCGGGCTGGGCGTATTCCTTCGCAAACTCCCAGGCCTGCTCGGTTTGGACCTTCACCCCATCGACCGCATCAATGACAACGACCACACTATCGGCTGCCTGTTGACAGCTCAAGGTATCAGAAAAGAAGTTTTGATCCCCGGGAGTGTCGATGATATTGACGGTATGTTTTTTCCAGTCTAATTGATGAAACCCGGAACTGATACTTGATGTTCGCTTGAGTTCTTCGGGTTCAAAGTCCAAGGCGGTATTGCCGTCTTCCACGCGGCCCATCCGCTTGATCGTCCCACTGTCATACAGCATGGCTTCCGCAAGAGAAGTTTTCCCGGCCCCCGAATGGGCCACCAAGGCTATGTTTCTCAAACTTTCAACTTTTTCACTCATTTAAGCTCCTCTCTAAATTAAAGGTCTCGGAATTTCTAGCATTGGATGAAAATGATATTTCTAACTGCTAAACTGGAAAAAATCAAGCCCAAAATCAGATCAAAGCAGGCGGTTTTTACCGGTGAAATAAGATTTTTATGCAGAAATATTTTTGCCGGAATCTTTATGATGCAAGAGAATGAAAAACTCACGGTTACCTTTGGGCCCAAGGATCGGCGACGGGATCACTTTTTCGCACCCAAGACCGCTGCCGGCAAAAAATGAGGACAGATCTTCTATCACGCGGTCGTGAAGGGTAGGGTCCCTGACGACGCCGCCCTTTCCCACCAGATCTTTGCCGACTTCAAATTGCGGCTTTATCAACGCCAGTATAAAAGCTTCTGCTTTCAGAAATCCCATCACCGCCGGAACGACAATCTTCAGAGAGATAAAAGACACGTCAATTGTAGCAATATCAACGGTTTCGGGAATCATTTCAAAGGACATGTGCCGGATGTTGGTGCGCTCAATTGCCACGACGCGAGGGTCCTGCCTTAATTTCCAGGCCAGTTGCCCATATCCTACATCAACTGCGTAAACGCGTGCCGCTCCATTTTGCAGGAGACAATCTGTGAACCCCCCGGTGGAGGCCCCCACATCAAGGCAGGTGCAGTCTGTGATGTCGAGGTTTACTTCATTTAGAGCCCCTTCGAGTTTCAGGCCACCCCGACTGACATAGGGAATATCTCCTCCCTTTAATTCAATGCTGTCATCTGCTGAAATCAGCGTACCCGCTTTGACGGCAGCCAAGCTGTTTACCAGGATTTTGCCGGCCATAATCAACGCGCGGGCGCGCTGTCGGCTCGGTGCCAGCCCCTTGTCAACCAGCACCAAATCAAGTCTTTGTTTTTTCACCCATCATCCTCAGGGCCGTTTTAACGATAGCAGCTGAATCAAGGCCATATAGAGATCGCAGGAGTTGCTGGGGTCCATGCTCGACAAAGGTATCTGCCACACCGATACGCTCAACGTTCAGCCCATTAATACCGGCATCATTCAATGCTTCCAGGACGGCGCTGCCGAATCCACCCTGCCGGATATTTTCTTCAACGGTAATCACTCGCGGAATCCTTTCGACCAGGGATGATATCAGCTCAACATCGAGCGGTTTGACAAATCGGCAGTTCACGACAGTGGCTGAAATACCCTGTTCTTTTAATGAGTTGCCGGCTTCAAGGGCATCACCTACCGAATTGCCGATCGCCAGAATGAGAATATCGTCCCCGTTTTCCAGTATTTGTCCCTTTCCCAGGGGCAATGGTTTGATCACTTCGTCCAGAGGGATGCCGGTGGCAGACCCCCGGGGATATCGAAAGGCAATCGGGCCGTCATGCTCGATGGCTGTGGCCAGCATGTGCTGCAACTCATTCTCGTCTGCGGGGGCCATAATGACCATGTTGGGAAGGCACCTGAGGTAGGACATATCAAACAGTCCGTGATGGGTGGAGCCGTCTTCACCGACAATGCCCCCACGGTCGATGGCAAAAATCACCGGCAGTCGATCCAGACAGACATCGTGCAGGACTTGATCATAGGCGCGCTGTAAAAAAGTGGAATAGATAGCCACCACGGGCTTTAACCCTTCGGTGGCCATACCGGCCGCAAACGTAACCCCGTGTTGCTCGGCAATGCCAACATCAAAAAAGCGATCCGGGTAGGCCTCGGCAAATTCAGCCAAACCGGTCCCCTCCGGCATGGCAGCAGTTACCGCTACGATGCGTTCATCCTTTTCCGCCAGCCGGACCATCGCCTGACCGAAAACCTCGGTATAGGATGGTACCGTACTTTTGAGATCGATGCAGTTGCCGGTTTCTACCTCGAAACACCCACACCCATGAAAATATACCGGGTTTTCTTCGGCAGGCGCGTATCCTTTGCCTTTGCGGGTAGTCACATGAAGCAGGACAGGCTCTTTTAAGTATTTGATATTATTTAAAATATCAATTAGATGGTTTAATTTATGCCCGTTGATGGGGCCGAAATATTCGAAATTGAAGGCTTCAAACAGCATCCCCGGCGTCGTGAAGGTCTTAAAAGATTCTTCGGTGCGCTTGGCCCATTGATAAACATCGTCGCCGATTTTCGGCAATGATCGCAAAAATTCCCCAAATTCTTTTCTGGCTTCCTGGAGCCGCTTGCCGGACAGGGTGCGGCTTAAAAAAGAGGATAGGGCACCTACATTGCGCGAAATGGACATATCGTTGTCGTTTAGGATGACAATCAGTTCCCGGTTCTTAAATTTATCTCCCGCCTGGTTAAGGCCTTCATATGCAAGACCGGCTGTCATGGATCCATCTCCGATGACAGCGATTACTTTGGACTTTTCCTTTTTTAAATATTTGGCATGGGCCACACCCAGACTGGCCGATATGGAGGTGCTGCTGTGGCCGGTTGAAACTGTATCGTAGGGGCTTTCCTCAATTCGAGTGAAACCGGCAAGGCCTTTATGCTGACGCAGGGAATGAAAATTATCGCGCCGGCCTGTCAGCAATTTATGGGCATAGGCCTGGTGCCCGACATCCCAGATCAATTTGTCATCGGGTGTGTCAAAAACATAATGGATGGCGATCGCCAGCTCAACGGCACCGAGGCTGGAGGCAAGATGGCCTCCGGTCCTGGATACAACTTCAACAATGACCTTACGGATTTCATCGGCCAGCACCGGAAGATCTTTTCTATCAAGCTTCTTTAAATCTGCCGGAGAATTGATTTTATCCAAAAAACTCAAGTTTCTTACAACTCCTTCGTATGCAGCCCTCAGCGTTTTCTTTCAATGATATATTTGGCAATGCCACGCAAAGGATCTGCTTGTTTATCAAAAGTTTCAAGTGCTTGCAATGCCTCTTGCACAAGTTTTTTTGAAAATTCCCTGGCCGCCTGAACACCCAGGACGGAAGGGTAGGTGCTTTTTTTCCGTTGACTGTCGGACCCCACCGCTTTACCCATCAACTCCGGATTGCCTTCCACATTTAATATGTCGTCAGCTACCTGAAAGGCAAGACCGATTTTACAGGCATAGTTGCTGAGCAAAGCCTTTTGCCGGCCGTCGGCACCGCCAAGCAAAGCGCCACAAGCAAGCGAGGCTTCAATCAGCGCCCCTGTTTTTAAACGGTGCATGGTTTCAAGATCATCGGCGGACAGTTTGAGGCCCTCTGAAGCGATATCCAGCATTTGGCCCTGGATCATGCCCTGATAGCCAGCCGCCACGGAAATTAAGCGAATAACCTGCAACCATTGGGCAGCCTGATTTCCATCGCCGAAATATTCGGAGGAAAGCACCTCAAAAGCCAGGGTCAGCAAAGCATCACCTGCCAGAACGGCGGTAGCTTCGTCAAAGGCAATGTGGCAGGTGGGTTTTCCCCGGCGCAGTTCATCATCATCCATGGCGGGCAGATCATCGTGAATGAGCGAATAAGTGTGGATCATCTCCAGTGCGCAGGCTGCTGTCAAAGCATCTTCCGGCACTCCGCCCACAGCTTCACAGGCTGCCAGACACAGCACCGGTCGGATGCGTTTGCCGCCGGCCATTAATGAATATTTCATGGCCTTAAAGAGGGTTTTAGAAGAATTCGAATCCCGCAGCATCTTTTCTAAAGACGCGTCAATAATCTGGTTTTTTTGCTTGATATAAGACGTTAGCTCAAACATAAGTAAAAGGAATGTCTAAAGTTTCAAAATGTCTAAAATGCCTAAAGTAGATGAATTCTATCGATTTTATTAAAAGAGCAAGCAAGCTAAGCTATTATATTCATTTTAGTTCACTTAAGCATCATCCGGCTTCTTCATCGGGGTCGAGGCCAGCATTTTCACCGGCAAAGGGCGCCTCGGATAATTCACCATTCGAGTCCTGCATTAAAATAGTAATTCTTTTCTCGGTTTCGTCCAATTTTTCGGAACAAAATTTAGACAGCTGAATGCCTTCTTCAAATATCTTTACGGCTTTTTCCAGTGGCATATCACCGGATTCCAGATCTTGAACAATTTGTTCAAGCTGTTTTATTGCCTGTTCAAATGTCTTTTTGGCCATCGGTGTATTTTCCTTTTACACGGCAAATAAGTCGACCTTTCGCCACCATTACCTCAAGATCCTGGTTCAGTGAAACCGTTTGTTGATTTTTTACCACCTTTGCATCCGGGATGGTGCGGGTAATACTGTATCCCCGGGTTAAAATGGCAACAGGACTCAGGGCTTCTAATTTGGCTGTCAGTTCACGAATTCGAATTTGCTTTGAATTATTTAATATTATGAATGATTTAAGTAGGTTATTATAGTTTTGCTCAAGTTTTTTTTTAGATTTTTGTATCAAAAAAAATCGGGGATTGTTCGCCCTGAGCCTGTCCGCCCGGAATACAAGATTCTCGCGATCACGCCGGATTCGATTGGCGAAGGTTCGGTTCAGGCGTAAATAAAGATCATCGACACGAAGACGCAAGTCTTCAATCTTGCGGCGCGGATCATTCAGGTGCTTGGATATCTCCAGAATTTTTTTCTTTAAACCTTTGAAATAATATATAACTTTTGTTTTTAGGAGGGCGTCAATTTCTTTAATGCGACGTTCCAGAGCGGATTTTTCCGGGACCACCATCTCGGCCGCGGCCGAAGGTGTCGGCGCCCGCCAATCGGCCACAAAATCGGCAATTGTATAATCGGTTTCATGGCCCACAGCCGAAATAATTGGGATCCTGGAAGCAAAGATTGCGCGGGCGACCGGTTCTGAATTAAAGGCTTGCAGGTCCTCCAGAGACCCGCCGCCGCGCCCCAGTATGGCAACATCGCATTCGGCCAAAGTGTTGAGCAAATCAACGGCGGTAACAATTTCCCCGACAGCGCCTTCACCCTGTACTTTAACCGGGAAAATCTGAATGGCTATATTGGGATAGCGTCGATTGATTATCTGCAGGATGTCATGGACAACCGCACCCGAAGAAGATGTTATAACACCGATTTTATTAGGAATAAAGGGAAGTTCAATTTTATTTTCATCCCTGAAGAGTCCTTCATCGGCCAGCCTGTTTTTAAGCTGTTCAAAGGCGACCTGCAATGCGCCGACGCCGGATGGTTCCAGATACTCCAGAATGATCTGATAGGTCCCGCGGGGCTCATACACGCTGATACGCCCCATACCGGTCACACTCAGCCCATCATCCGGCTCGAATTTCAGTTTGCGTTGCTGTCCGCGAAACATCACCGCACTGATCTGAGCACCTTCATCCTTTAAAGAAAAATAATAATGACCGGAGGCAGGAATGCGAAAATTGGAAATCTCACCGAAAATCCAGACAAAAGGGAAGCTTTCTTCCAGTAAAACCTTTATATTGGAATTCAATTCAGAGACAGAAAAAATTTTCCGTGTGATTCCATAGCCCTGATTGTGAATTGGATTCTTGTTCTCGAACATCACAAACTTTCTAAGTGGAGTCCTATTAGCGAATTCTATGTTCTATAAAAAAACTACCTTATCACGAAAGCACGAAATAACGAAAACGCGAAAGAAAAAATAAATTTCGTGTTTTAGTGATTTATCCTTTCCGGTTAATTTTTTATAACGTCTGATAAGATATATTATGTAAACTTTTTAGGATACTCACGGATATCAGGCGTCAGAATAGCAAAAATCCCGAAAACACTCCCCCTATCCGTTTTATTCGGTTTTGGATTTTTCAGCATATTTATTTAGCATTTCACGGATAGTCGGAATAACAAAAATGTCCTCATGGGGCAAATTGGCAATTTCGGCGGCCAGGATTTTAATCTTTTTGTGAATGGATTTGTGTTTGTCCATGATGAACATGTCCCTGCCTTTGACGTTGCACAGGCCACTTTTTACCTTGATGCCGGCCGTTCGCAAATTCTGTTCGGAAACGGTCACCGCCAATTTTTCAGCCAGATCCTTAAGTTCCTGATATATTTGTTCCGCTTTCATATTGCTTTCGGCGATATCCAGATCTTGAAAAAACCGACGCTTGTGTTATATTTACATCATAATAATAATATTTCGGCCGCAATGTTAATGATGTTGTAATTAAATCAAACCAACTCAGGAGGAAATAATGGAATCCGTACCCCTTAAGCAACAGACGCAAGTTCAGACTCGCGTCAACGAATTTATCCGCAGTGTGTATAACTGGATGGCAATCGGTCTGGCGCTTACCGGCTTTGTGGCCTATTATGTCGCCAATACACCTGCCATGGTCGAAGTGATTTTCGGAAACAGGATATTGTTTTTCGGCCTCATCATCGGAGAACTCGCCCTGGTGTTCATGATCAGCGCCAGAATCCAGAAGATGCAGGCCTCTACGGCGACTGCACTTTTTGTGTTATATTCGATTTTAAACGGTGCCACGCTGTCTTTTATTTTCCTGGTGTATACCGCTTCATCCATAACTTCAACATTTTTTATCTGTGCGGCAACCTTTGTCGCCTGCAGCATTTACGGATGGACCACCAAGCGGGATCTGACCTCCATGGGCGGCTTTATGACCATGGGGCTGATCGGCATCATTATCGCCTCCTTGGTGAACATGTTTTTCCGCAGTTCGGCGATGAGCATGATTATCAGCTACATCGGCGTCATTGTTTTTGTGGGGCTGACAGCCTATGATACCCAGCATCTTAAAACCATGGCGCTCAACCAACCTGACGATCTTGAAGCCGGGGTGGTCAGAAAAGGCGCTATTTTGGGTGCTCTAAAATTGTACCTGGATTTTATCAATCTCTTCCTGATGCTGCTAAGAATACTAGGCGGCGGACGGGATTAGGAAAAGAACTGAAATAGACGAACCGGAGTAACGGCAGGCGAAGATTCTTGCCGATTCTCCGGTTCTTATTTTTATGTCATCGGCCCCGTTTCTTCTTCGCCGTAAATCCACCATCATGATCCAATTTTTTCTTTAATTATATCAGATATTTGTTTGCAATAGCGCTGGGTTTCGGTCACACTCGGTCCTTCTACCATAACCCGACACAGCGGCTGGGTTCCGGAATAGCGCACAAGCACCCTGCCCCTTTCTCCCAACTCGGAATCAACGGATTTTATGGCACCGGCTATGGCGGGCACGGTATTGATATCCGGTTTGGTATGGACCTCGACGTTTATCAGCACCTGGGGATAAACGGTCATAACTTTTTTGAGGACCGACAGGTTTTCGTTTCCTGACTGCATGGCTTCGATCAGCTTCAAAGCCGTTAAAATACCGTCACCCGAGGTGTGATCATCGGCAAATATCATATGACCCGAATTCTCCCCGCCCAGGATGGCCCCGGAAGCAATCATCTGCTCCATGACATAGCGGTCACCGACTTTGGAGGTTTCGTGGCGAATGCCCATATTCTGTAACGCAACACCGAGGCCCATATTGCTCATCACGGTACTGACAACAAGATCGTTTTTTAACCGTCCCTTTAGTTTCAGGTCTTTGGCGCAAATTGCCAGAATCTGATCACCGGATAAAACTTCGCCTTTTTCATCCACAGCTATCAGCCGGTCACCATCGCCATCAAATGCCAGGCCGAGATCCGCTTTTGATTTTAGCACCTGCTCAATCATTTTTTCAGGGTGTTCTGAGCCGCACCCGTCATTAATATTTTTGCCATCCGGCTCGGTTGCCAGGGCTTCAACTTGAGCACCGAGTTTGGAGAACAATACAGGCGCTATCCGGCAAGTCGCACCATTGGCACAATCCAAAACAATTTTGAATCCTTTAAATGATAGATGGGATGGTAACATGTTGTGAAGAAAAGAAGAATAGTTATTGAGCATTTCGTTCTTTGTAGAAACCCGGCCGGCCTTCGGTGCCGGTTGATTTTGGTTCGCCGAGGGGGTATTCAGCACCTGTTCTTCGATTTCTGCTTCTTTTTGGTCTGAAAGTTTGTAGCCACTGCCGTTGAAAATCTTAATCCCGTTGTCATAATACGGATTGTGGGAAGCCGAGATAACGATTCCGGCGGCGGCCTTCAGCGAGGATGCCAGAAACGCCACCCCGGGGGTGGGAATCACGCCGGCAAGGCTGACATCCGTTCCGACCGAGCAAATACCTGAAACCAGTGCCGATTCCAGCATCGGTCCCGACAGGCGGGTGTCCCGTCCGACGATAATCTTTGAAGGCTTGCCGGATTTTTTGAACGTCATGGCAACCGCCCGTCCCACCCGGACGGCCATCTCCTCTGTTATGGGGTATTCATCGGCTTTGCCGCGAATACCATCTGTTCCAAATAGTTTGCCCATTTTTTTTTATTTATCCCCCATCTCAAAGCCGGACAGTCCGGATTTGAAACTTCATGAATCCAATGTCTTTTTCGTAAACTTCCACGCGCGGGTACAAACTACGGAATTGTCGTCGTACTCGTGCTCGTCCCTCGTCCTCGATAAAATTCTGATTCTCGAGCACGAGTACGAAAATTATCAGATTCGATCACTTAAAAGCGCGGGCATCACCCGGGGGGCCTCCGCCGCAATATGATCCACAATCCCCTGCAGCCACCGGGTGCCCCTATCGGAATCAGCCGGCTTAAGCCCCTGGATCACCCCAATGTAATCTTTGCCGCAGGCCGCAATGCCCTTATGGACGCTTTCAAGGAAAGTGTCCATGTGTTTGGCATCACCCGGGTTGGTAAGTTGGCCGTTGAGAAATCCTTTCATTTCTGACCAGCCGGTTTCCGATTTCTTCAAACACACGGCTTCCAGCCGCCTAATTCGTTCTGCAACGGCGAGACTCACTTTTTCATTAAGACCGTTTAGCAGTGCCACGGGAAACCGTTCGGCCACAAACAATCTCCGCACATGTTGATACCAATGCTTTAAGGCAATCAAATTGGCGATATAAATAATGTTGTTGCTGATGATTTTTTTGCCTGTGAGAAAATTTCCCGGCCCATAGGGAACATTGCCGCCCTTCCCTTCCCCGCCGAAAATGAGCCGGTCTGATCTTGGCTCATCCTTGCGGATTATGGTGCCGGCTGCCACGGTAATTCCAAAGCCCAACCGGCACGGACCAACCAATCCTCCCTGGCCGCCCAGGAAGATAGGCCTCTGGTTTAACATAACCCCCCGGGGCACATCGCCGATTAACGATGCCGTCGCTTTGTCCTGATTGGGTGTAAAGTTAAAATGAATATATGAACTGCCGACTTCACTGTGATCCTTGCGGCTGGTTCCGCCGGCCATCAGGCAATCACAAAAATTAATCAAACTTCCCAGGGTAACAAAGGGCAAAAGGATGGTGTGCTTCAAGGCCACCGTGTGGGCAATGTTGGCCTGCTCTTCCAGAACGGTCGCTTCGCGCACATGAGACCCCAGACCGCATTTGGCATTATCCAAAAAAACCGATTGGTTGAAGTACCCCCCTTAAGCTCAACATCAGGTCCAATCTGACAATCGTCAACCGTAACCGGGGCCTCATATCCCAGCTTCACACCGGGAAGGATAAGGGTATTTTCACCAAATATTTTACACCCGGCGTAAATCACAACCCCATCACCTGAAATCCGATCGATATCGACTTCGGGTCCAATTTCGATGGCAGCCGGGTTGGTAATTTTGACCCCCTTTTTAATTATATTTTCAATTCTGGCAGTGCGGTTGGATTTCACGCGAGATTTTGCTTTCAAGTTCAGACCCTCTCTTAGGATGGTCGGTGCGGATTTCGGGTTCAGGATTCCTTTCGTCACCGGATATAGTAATTTTTATATATGATAAAAGCGACTTAGGCAATTAAAATCTTACCTGATCCTTGACCTGTGCAATAAACCGAGTTGAACGCTTAAAAATATAGTGCCCGGCTGTGATTGAAAGGCCTCAGGGATATACAAAAGTCGGAATTAAAGAAATCAGCACTAATTGTTTCGGCAATGTAAAAAGGGAAATAGCGCCATAGCCAGGAGGGATATGATTTTGCTTGACAACGATTCTTGTATTCATTATGGTTTGACTGACCAGTCGGTCATTTATTTATCTTTTTAATACAATTTTCATATAACAATATATTTAAAATGGTTATAAACCGACCAAAAAGTTTCATGACCGAGAACCCAGCATTGTCAAACAGTGAAAAAGCACGCAATGGTAAAAAAATTCGTATCATCGAAGCTGCCGCCAGGGTGTTTGCCCAAAAAGGGTATGCCGGTGCCAGTGTGGCCGACATTGCCGTTAATGCCGCGATCGGAAAGGGAACCGTTTATGAGTACTTTGACAGCAAAGAAGATCTGTTTTTTGCCGTATTCGAATGGTACATGCTGAGAACCGGCAGACAGGCCAGTGTCAACATCTCCGCTCTGGGCGGGTCAGCGGCCGAACGTCTCATGGCCCTCAGCGATTCGATCATGGGCCTGTGGGATGAAATTAAAGATGTCTTCACCCTCTCCATGGAATTCTGGGCGGCCTCGGCTTCTTCTCAGATGCATGATCGATTCAAAGCGGACTTTCGCGAACTGTATGGAGAATTTCGGGGAATAATTGTATCTTTGATTCGTGAAGGCATTGAGCGCGGTGAATTTCGTCCGGTCACCAGGCCCGAATCCATCGCGGCTGCCCTGGTGGGAACCTGGGATGCCCTCTTCCTGCAGGCCTGGTTCGAGGATAGTTTTGATCCCGCAAAAACTGCCCGGGATTTTTTGGAGATTGTCATTAAAGGATTATCTAAATGAATTTGGGTGTAGTGTTCGGTATTTTGTTAATGTAACCATCATGTTGTGGATCTATCTGGTTCAGTGCCTATCCATTCTATCGGAGTTGATTATGCTCGATAAAATTTTAAAATTATCTTTGCTTGCCTTGATCTTATTACCTCTGCACAGTTTTGCTGCGGATGACCCCGATGCCCCAACGCTTGTCGAAGACAGCTTTAAGTATATTCGCGGCAACGCCTCCATTGCAACCGTCATCATGACGATCCACCGGCCGGATTGGGAGCGTGAAATGACGATTAAAGCCTGGACCCGGGGCAAAAAGGACAGTCTTTTCTATATCCAGTCCCCGCCCAAAGATCACGGCAACGGCACCTTGAAAAAGTCGCGCGAGATGTGGATTTACAATCCCAAGGTCAACCGGGTCATCAAGGTTCCGCCATCCATGATGTCTCAGTCCTGGATGGGATCCGACTTTTCCAACAACGACCTGGCCAAAAGTGACAGTTTTGTCAATGACTACATCCACTCGATTGTTGGAACCGAGAGCCATCAAGGCCAAAAAGTGTATGTGATCAAATCCATGCCCAAACCGGATGCCCCGGTGATCTGGGGAATGCAGATGCTTAAAATTCGGGAGGATCTCATCTGGCTCAGCCAGGAATTTTTTGATGAGGATCTTAAACCGGTAAAAATAATGACAACTTTGGAAATTCAGACGATGGGCGGCAAGCTGTATCCCAGGGTATGGCGAATGCGGGAAGCCGACCAAGAGGATCGATACACCCAACTAACCTATTCATCCCTGATCTTCAAATCCGATTTGCCTGACAGCCTGTTTACGCTGACAGGTTTACGTAAAGCTCGGAGGTAAAAATTTGTCCATCGATGCCAAAATGGCCTGGCGCAATATTTGGCGCAATACCAGGCGAACTATCTTAACGATTTGTGCCATTGCATTTGCCAGTCTACTTCTGGTTTTCATGCTCTCCTTTCAGTTCGGAAGCTATGAGACCATGATCAACACTTCGGTTAAAATTCAAACCGGCCATTTGCAAATACAGGCGCAAGAATTCCAGGAGAAAAAAAACATTCGGCAGGTGGTGCCGGAGCCTGCAAAAATCGCAGAAATTTTAAAAACAATTCCCAATATGGCAGCATACACCTACAGAGGCCAGGCCTTTTCATTGATTTCCTCAAACGAGCGCACTTACGGGGTTGCCGTAACCGGGATTGATCCCGATCGAGAGGCTGACGTTTCCAGATTAAAATCCCTCATCCGTGAAGGAGATTTTTTAACTGCCGCAGACACCGACCAGGCCCTGATCGGAAGGCTGCTGGCCCAAAACCTGCGCGTAAGGCTCGGAGACGAATTGACCGTGGTGGGACAGGGACGTGACGGCTCCATCGCCGCCACCGTGGTGCAGGTAAAAGGTATTTTCAGCTCAGGCATCAGCGATTTTGATCGGGCCGCGATTCACATACCGCTGAGAACCTTCCAGGAAGTTTTTTCAATGCAGGGGGCCGTTCACGAAGTGGTCGTTATTGCTGATTCGCTGCGAAATGTAAATACGATAGTGACCAGTGTTCAAACGGGCCTGTCATCACTGAACTTAAAAAAACCGTTGGCGGTCCTTGACTGGGATGAGTTGATGCCCGGATTACGGCAGAGTATCGAAATGGATTTGATCAGCGGGCTGATTTTCTATTTACTTCTGGTGTTGGTGGTTGCTTTCAGCATTTTAAATACATTTTTGATGGCAATTTTTGAGCGAACGCGGGAATTCGGGGTTCTGATGGCGATCGGAACCACCCCCGGACGCCTGACAAAAGTGCTTTTGATCGAATCCATGACCATGACCTTGATTGGAATTGTGGCCGGAATCATTGTCGGCAGCCTGATTACCTTATATTTTCAAGTCCATGGAATTGATTTTTCAGGGGCCTCGGAAATGCTCAGCCAGTTCGGCATTACCGGCCGCATGTATCCCAAACTCTCATGGTTGTCCGCGGTCAGCGGCCCTCTGGCCGTATTGATGATCACATTTTGTGCTGCGCTGTATCCGGCGCTAAAGGTTCGCAGACTGCAACCGGTAGAGGCCATGCGAGCTGCGTGACGAATAGGGATTGCTGGAAATTTCGGATTGTGGATTTAGGATTGCGAATTTCTTCGATTTGGGATTTGGGAATTCGGATGGCGGATTTACAAGGGATCAACGGTGATTTTGAATTTGATATTCTTGGCGATTTTTCGATTTGGCTCGATCCAATTCTTTATTTTAGGCATTTTAGCTCATTTTAGGCAATTTAGGCATTTATATCACTATGTACCTGCAATTGGCATGGCGCAACATCTGGCGTAATAAACGACGGACGGCTATCATCCTGACCGCCGTGGTTATCGGGGTCTGGAGCATGATTTTGCTCGGATCGCTGATGCGGGGGATGGCAATTGGAATGATAAAAAATGGAATTTCAACCCTCACCGGTCATATTCAGATTCATCAAAATGGCTATCGTAATGATCCGGCCATCGAAAATAGCATTGCGGATCCCCGGGTGGTTGAAGATGTACTAAGGAAGGCGCTGCCGCCAGATGCTCTCTGGAGTCCCCGGGTGAGAGTCAATGCCGTTGCCAGCAATGCCAGACACTCCAGCGGTGTAACACTGGTCGGCATTGATCCGGCTTCCGAAGCCAGGATTTCATTTATCGGTGGCGCTATATCCCAGGGACGGTATTTAAAACCGGATGAAAAAAACGGCATCCTGGTCGGCGAAGCTTTGCTGGAAAAATTTGATACCAGACCCGGCCGCAAACTGGTGCTGATGTCCCAGGATACAAACCGTGAAATTGCCTCCCGGGCCTTCCGGATTGTGGGCGCATTCAGGGCTGAAATGGAGGCCACGGAGAAGCAATACGTTTTTGTCACCCGCCAAGCCAGTCAGAAAATGCTGAAACTGAAAGACGGCATATCCGAGTTTTCGATCCTTTTATCCGGCAAACCGGATAATCCCGGGGTCTATAGCGCTTTGAATACCGCCCTGCCCTCCCGGCAGTTTGAAATTCATACCTGGCGCGAGTTATTGCCGTTTCAAATGGCGTACCTGAAGATCCTGGATGGGTTTATGTGGATCTGGTATCTGGTGGTGTTTGTGGCCATGGGTTTTGGGATCGTTAACACAACCCTGATGGCGGTGTTTGAACGCATGCGGGAATTCGGCCTGCTAAAGGCTCTGGGCATGAAACCCTGGTGGATTCTCAGGGAAGTGTTGACCGAATCCTTTTTACTGCTGATCACCGGCATGGCCCTCGGCAATGCTTTAGGCTTTTTATGTGTTTACGCCCTGTCCGGCAGCGGCATCGATCTGTCGGCCCTGGCCGCCGGAGCGGAATATGCCGGCATGACCCGGATAATCTATCCGGCCGTCGAACTCAAGGACGTATTAATGTCTAATATGATCGTACTGTTTCTGGGAATTCTGGTGAGTGCTTATCCAGCGGTTAAGGCCGCGCGCTTTACGCCGGTGGAGGCACTGGCTCATACCTAAGAAAGGTTTCGGGTATCAGCGCCACTGCTGGCCTGAAAAGTTTACCCGCCTCAGGAGGGCGGCCAGTCTAATCTTAAAAGAAACTTTGTCCTTGGCTAGCTTCATATGACGGATTAGCTAAAAAGTGAACATCGAACATTGAATCACGCCTCGGCGTGATCGACTGATGTATTCTGTCATTCTTAAAAATAAAGACTGAACAAAGCGAATCTACCCTTAAAAAATTCTTCTGATCAGTATTCTGCGGTCTTTAGATCACGTCTTTAGCGTGATTCGCTTTTTTAAAATTAGCTAAAGCGTAGCGTCATCAATATTGGACGTTCGATGTTCGACGTTCAATTGTCTTTAGATCACGTCTTTAGCGTGATTCACTGTTCCATCCAGGCAGAGTTTCACACAAGGTTTCGGGTGTCAGGAGGATGGCAGATTAAACGGCTATACCCAATATTAATTTCCAAACCATCTACGAGCAGCTTATTTTTCTGGGTTGTTTATGACAGGAGTTGGATATGAAGATAGTTGAATGTATCGATGTGCAGAAGACATATCAGCAGGGTCAGATTGAAGTACATGCGCTTAAAGATATCAGCTTAACCATCGCCAAAGGCGAGTTTCTGGCTGTGGCGGGGCCATCCGGCTCCGGTAAAACCACTCTTTTGAACCTTGTCGGGGGATTGGATGTTTTCGACGCCGGCAGTATTGTCGTGGACGGCAATGCCTTTGATCAAATGTCTCAGTCCCAACTGGCAAAATTAAGACTTCACAAGGTAGGATTTGTTTTCCAGGCCTATAACCTGATTCCGGTGCTGTCAGCAGCCGAAAATGTGGAGTTTGTGATGTTGCTTCAGGGGGTTTCCGCCATGGAGCGGCGTGAGCGGGCCAAAGCCATTCTGGACGATGTCGGCCTGGAAGGCAAATACGACCGCCGACCGTCCGCGTTGTCCGGAGGCCAGCAACAGCGCGTTGCGGTGGCCCGGGCCATCGTATCCAACCCCTCCATCGTGCTGGCCGATGAGCCCACCGCCAATCTAGACTCTAAAACCGGCACCGGGCTGTTGGATATGATGAAAAAAATGAACACCGAGAAAAACGTAACCTTCATTTTTTCGACCCACGACAACATGGTTATGGATTATGCCCGACGACTCATCCTGCTGCATGATGGACGGTTGGAAGAAGATCGGGTGAAATGAGGCTGGCTGCTGGTGACTGGTTACTCGATACTGGATACTCGATGAACGGCGGAGTGTTAGAAGCACAGGCCGGAGGCTGGCAAGCAATAAAGCGTGGGCATATTTCTCATAAGCTAAAGGATGGGTCGCCGATATAAGAACGTGATAAGCCTATCTAAAAAATCATTTCTTACTATTTTTTGTGCGCTCATTTTGACCTATTTTGGGGTCAGTCCAGGTTCCGGGCAAAATGAGCCCAGCGGCAATCAGTCTTCTGACCCCACCTCATCTCTTGACGCTGAGCCGGCCGCATTGCCGTGGTATAAAAATATTACCACCCACTGGGGCGGGCGGTTGAGAACCACCGGATTGGCATCACGGGTAACCGATGACACCATATATGAACCGGTGGGGACCGGAACCTATTATGACGCCAGCACCAATTTCCGGCTGACCAATGAGACATTTTTTACGGATTCAATATTCAGCGAAATTCACTACGAGTTGTTATGGTTTGGCGGAGACTCTATTCGGAAGCAAAATGAATTGAGAGACATTTTTCCCAACCTTCCCGACAACCTCCTTTTTCGCGGGACACCCCTGAGCGATGACCGACGCTTAATGGATCTTACCGACATCATTAAAGAAGAAGACAGCTGGTTTCTTGCGCAAAGACTGGACCGGCTGTATCTTGCGCTGCTGGGTGACCAGGGATCACTTCGAGTCGGCCGGCAGGCCATCACCTGGGGAGACGGTTTTGTTTTTAACCCCATGGACCTGTTTAATCCTTTCCCTCCAACCGCCATCGATCGGGATTATAAGGTCGGGGATGATATGATCAACGCCCAATATTCGCCGAATCAATTCGGAGATTTACAGCTTCTTTATGTTGCCCGCCGGAATCCGGATAACGACGAGGTCGAATTCGATCAGGCCTCACTGGCCGGCAAATTGCATTTTGCCCTTGGAACCAATGAATTTGACGCTATGGTTTCCAAGCATTTCGAGGACCATGTGATCGGCGCGGGCAGTCGGGGATATTTGGGGGATACTGCCTGGCGCCTGGATGCTACCTGGACGTTTCTGGATGATGGTGATGACTACCTTTCTCTGGTCACCAATATGGACTATTCCTGGGTTTGGTTTAAAAAAAATTTTTACGGATTTATTGAATACTACTATAACGGCCTGGGTAAAGACAATTACGCGGATGCAC
>Ga0265303_10000314_pt1 | contig 26407 bp, 22 predicted proteins | sample Helome_2_FD_192494 | JGI IMG/M metagenome (GOLD analysis project Ga0265303, IMG submission 192494) | Marine sediment microbial communities from subtidal zone of North Sea - Hel_20160317 (Illumina Assembly) | ecosystem: Environmental > Aquatic > Marine > Subtidal zone > Sediment ... | reverse complement strand
GTTCGTAATGCCCATCTGGCACGGGCGTTAAAAGGTTCTTCATCCATTCGCAGTAAGCTTCGAGTGTGGATATGTCAGACAAGACTGTCGTTTGCGAAGAGAATGTCGCCTCAGGATGACAGAATGCGTTGCAACCTTCCCAACCTTTACCTGTTTCACAAGCTTCAAAGAATTGCTTCGCGGATTCAAGATTAGTACCCATTACTTCCTCTCCTTTAAATTATTGGGGATTTCTGCAGGGTCAGTGTACGCTTCAAGGTAGTAGCATGCTCGTAAAGACTGCAGCTGATTTATAAGATTTTTAACCAGTAGTGCTTCAACACTGGGTGTCTGCAGTCGCCGAAGATAGCCTCCTGGCCCAGCCAATTGAGCGTCTCCTTACGAGAAAGCTGCCATTGAAATCATATACACCAGCAGCCAGGTTCACCCAACTCTGACATTCAATACCTATCATTAACGACTTGTAATAAACAAGATCTTATACCGTCTTTTCAAAGATACCGTTAACCGTCAGGTCTAATATTCTGATTGATTTTGAAAAGATTGTCCGGATCGTACTGATTCTTCACCTTCACTAAACGTCCGTGATTATCGCCATAAGTCGCCTGAACTCTGGACTGACCCTCATCCATCATAAAATTCACGTATGCACCACCGGCTGAATATGGGTGAAGCTCTTCCCAGTAGTTGACAGCCCACTGCTTCAATAGGTCGACGTTGGCGGGATCGTTATCTACACCGAATATCACCCCCGCCCAGCGAGTATCCCTATACGAAAATGCGGTTTCGTCCTTACTTACGTTATGCACTGCCGCATCTATGGGATATAGGTGCATACCTGACTGCATGGTGGGCAGCTTTTCAGCGTGCTGAACATGTAAGGCGATCGCCTCATCGCTCAGTTCGTTTATGAAATCGGCACGCCAGTACCACTGATCGCCCGGCGGATATAAGGCATCAAAAGCGGTTTGAAGTGCCGGAAAAGGCATTGGTTGTACGCCATACAGCGCGGGCGGTCCAAACTCTCGTACCGGGGCAAAGACATCTTCCGCTTTCTCCTCCGGGCCGGTGTAACACCACACCACGGCGCACATCTTTTTGAGATGAAGCTCCTCTGGAAATGGAGGTCCAGGAGGCACTGTCAAAAAGGCAAAGGTACCGTTTATGTCATCGGGAGCGTTGGTAAAGAAATCACTGTAGAACCGCATAACCTCAGCAGCCATATCCAAGGGCCAAAGAGTCGGACCTGCTACGATATTTTTCACCTCATGTGCTCGGAACAGCATAGATGTAACCACACCGAAATTACCACCACCGCCACGTATAGCCCAGAACAGGTCCGTATTCTCTTCGGCATTAGCAGTGACGAAACTGCCATCCGCCAATACCATGTCCACTTCGAGTAGATTATCGATAGATAATCCGTATTTTCGAGATAAGTGACCAATTCCACCCCCCAACGTAAGGCCGCTGATCCCGGTAGTAGATATGACACCACCAGGTACCGCCAACCCAAATGCATGGGTTGCATGATCGACATCACCCCAGGTACAACCCGCACCCGCTCGTACCGTGCGATTTTTCAGGTCGATATGAATCCCCTTCATCGATGACAGATCAATAACGACACCCTCATCGCAGGTACCGAGACCAGCACCATTATGCCCTCCACCGCGAATCGCAAGTGCCCAGCCCTTGTCGCGGGCCAGATTGACTGTGCTCATTACATCCGTCACATCGTTGCAACGAGCAATGAGTCCTGGTCGCCGGTCGATCATTGCGTTGTAAATCTTACGAGCTTCGTCGTAACCACCATCGGAAGGACTGAAAAGGTCGCCCCTAAAACCCGTCACATAATGTTCGCCTGACTGTTCTCGAAGATCTGCCATGGTTTCCTCCTGACCTTGTGATTTAAGTAAAATTTTTCTGCGTGTTACCTTAATCTCCCGCACATAAAAGCCTATTTGGGAAAACCTGCAGCCAGTAAATTGTCTTTGAGCCGTGCATGTGACTTAGACTTAAACTTGTCGGTCCAGCCCACCACGGAAAACGCTGGCTCGATATCAAAAACCGCCTTATAAACCGCGCACGCTTCATCTAGCCTCCCCGAATCCACTAATGCGCTAGCAAGCCACACACGCGGTAAGTGAGAATCCGGCTGGCGCTCGACGGCTAGCTCAAGCGCAAAACAGGCCAATTCACTATCGTCGTTTAGATGAAAGCCAGCACCTAAAAGCATTAAATACCATGCTGGTGGAAACGGGCAGAGTCGAATAGCCCTTTGCATTGTTTTAACTCCCTCTGCTACTCGACCGGACTCTATTAATACATCGGCAAGATGAGCTAGCGCAAGAGAATCGCTGGGTGCAAGCTCTACTGCTTTCTCACACATTGCTATTGCCTGCTCTGTATCGCCATTTGACATGCAAATATTGCCAAATAGCGAATAAGCGTCAGGGTATTGTGCGTCAATTGATATTGCTTTTTGTGCAGTATCGATCGCTAGCTGCATTGATTTTTCGATATCTGGACTCCATCCCCAAACCGTTTCAGCCCAATAAACCCAACCCAGAAATGTCCACGCGGCAGAATAATTACTATCCAGTTCAAGTGCCCTTTCAAGAAGTTTTTTGGCAACAATGGCGTCATCACGCACAATCGATTCGATCAGGGGGGCGCAACGTCTGGTCAATTCCCACGCCTCAACACTATTTGTACCTATCGCCACTAACCTGGCGAATTCACCGCTGACCAATTTGTCGTGTAACTCGATAACAATCTGGTGGGTTATTTCATCTTGAATCACGAAAATATCGTCAAGATTGCGGTCATAGCGTTCGGCCCACAGGTGATCTCCATTTTGTGTATCGACGAGTTGCGCAGTGATCCGCAGGCGATCTCCGCTTTTGCGAATACTTCCCTGGAGAACGTGACGCACCCCGAGTTCCTGCCCGACCTGCCGAACATCGACTGCGCGCCCCTTGTAAGCAAACGTTGAATTACGCGCAATTACGATAAGATCAGGCACTCGTGAAAGGGTGGTAATAATATCTTCTGACATCCCGTCAGCGAAATATTCCTGATCCGGGTCACTGCTCATATTCTGAAAAGGTAAAACTGCTATTGAGGGCTTTTCAGGCAGTTCAAGGCGTTCACCAATCAATGCCTCATAAGACTCTGCTGAAAGTGTTGAGGGAACTCGTGAGTCATTTTGATCTGCAGTTTGAGATGCTGAGTGTAATTCTGGTGCCGGGATAACTTTGCCTGGTTGCAGGCAAACCGAAAATACTCTTACCGGTTGGCCGAAACCCTTTAAAGTCTGTTCACCCAGGCTCTCAAACTGGAATGGCATTCTGGTAGGTACGGTCTCTGACACCGATCCCTGCACTACTGCGCCACCTGAGTCGGCTAGCTGTTCCAGTCGTTGGGCCAGTACAACTCCTGCCCCCGTAATCGTATTGTCGGCAATAACCACTTCACCAAGGCTAATGCCAATTCGCAGAATTGGTTGAATTTCGTCACTGAGTGTCGAATTAATCTCATCGTTTAAGATCTGGAATGCAAGCGCAGCAGCAACCGCATCAGATGCTCTTTCAAACTCTGCGACAAGTGCATCTCCACGTATCTCGTGTGCTATTCCTCCATATGAACTAATTGTTTTAGAGAAGTTATTGAATGCAGCCTGTATGCGTTGGTGTGCAAGAGTTTCGTTCACCTGTACAAGCGAGGTCGAGCCGACCACATCGGCATGGAGGATTACAGCTAACTTTCGTGATAGGTGATCCTTTTCCATGGATGGTCCAATTGAAATATTGGACTACAAATATTATCACATGCAGATTCTGCGATTTGGTATTTCAATTTTGGTTATGAGGGGCCGCTGTTGGCCTAAATACGAAGCTCCACTGGTTTGAATGAGAGTCTCCTTTGGAGGAAGCCGACCCTGGAATCAGTTACATCAGCGGCGATAACCGACCCGAAACAAGCTCTCACAGATCATATTTAATTCAATTTGTCTTGGCTTGTTGTTCGAAAAAAGAAGCGCCTTTGGGCACTTCAGGAAAGATCATTTCGTACTCACTACAGCGCATTCGCCCTGTAGATTTGCCACGAACTATTTCATACATGTATGCGCTGGGAATATGATTGGCCTGCAACGGATATGCATCTTCGGTAGTGTATTCGCAAATAAATAACGTGCGTGGTTTATCGGAAAGATTGGGCGCAGAACCGTGCAGAACTCGGGTGTGCATCAAACAAGCAGAGCCCGCTGCACCATAGCATGGAATAGCGTGCGTTTTCATTTCAGCAGCAACTGCGTCGGATACTGCACCCGTGAATTCACCATCGTGCCAGTGGTCGTACAATGGGCCTTTATGCGTACCAGGTACAACTTCAAGTGGTCCATTTTCTTCCGTGACGTCGTCTAGAAAAAAAAGCACGGTTACCATATCGTCGTTGGTGTGCGGTTCGAAAAGAAAGTCCTGGTGATACTTTATCTGGGTTGCGGCACGAGGTTGTTTGGAATTTATTTTGGCATTTTCAAATTTGAGGTTTGGGCCCAAAATATCGACCAAGGCGTCAAGAGCGTTATTATCCCGCATAAAATCAAGATAGGTCTCGGAAATCTCAATCGGTGAAGCGATGCGACGCAATGCCGGTTTGTCGGCGGAATGCCCTGGTTCGATGTCAAACCGTGGGCGATTGTCAAAGGTTTTTCCGTAAGCCTCGCTAAAGTTTCTACTTTCTTCTTTCCACTGCTCGAATTCGTTTTGCAGCTTGCGCAGTGTGTCTATCGGGATGACGTTTGCCAGGAATAGAAATCCGTCCTGACTAAAATGCTTTACTTGTGAGGTTGATAATGTAGCCACGTGTATATGTACCCCTAATATCAATGGCGAAGGCATGGTCGAGGACCGAAAATTAACATTTACAACGAGTATATACCTTAAGGCGGGCATCCGCTGCTGGCCGAAGATCGCCTCCCATCAGGGTTATATCAGCCTCTGCTATTGAGAAAACTGACGCTCAAACTCGATGAACCAGCAGCGATTTAAGGCCCAACTGAGACACTCAATTAACGTTAATAAGGTGGTTTGTGATGGCTGGAACAGTAAACGATAAATTTCTTTCCTTGCATGATTCCGGCTACTTATAAGTACCGTTATCACTCGCTCACGCAATTACGGCCTTTTCCCTTTGCCCGATAAAGCGCCTTGTCTGATTGTTTCAACACATCCCAGGGGGACGTCTTGTTGCCACCTGAATCGGCAAAGCCGATAGACACCGTGACCGTGACCGAATTGTTGTTGGCTGGTTGTACCGGTGTACTGCTATCTCTTCTGCCGGCGCGCCTGATGATAAAGGGCTTACTCGCAATCGCCTCGCGCAAGGCTTCAAGGTGGCGTACGGCGTCCTGTGATTTTTTACCCGTGAAAACGATAGAAAACTCTTCTCCACCGTAGCGATAGGATTGCCCTCCGCCGGATACTTTATCCATTTTTGCCGCGATCATACGCAACACTGCATCCCCGGCATCGTGTCCATAGGTATCGTTAAACTTCTTGAAGTGGTCCACATCCAGCATCGCGACGGTATAAAGGCCGCTTATCTTGCGAAACTTCTCGCTCAGGGAACGCCTTCCCGGCAATCCGGTTAACTCATCCAGGTAAGCCATGCGCCAGGTTTCCTGCATGATTGCATACAGGCACATCAACAGGGCCGCGCTGCCGAATACATTCAGACTGCGACTGTCATTGCCATAATGCAGCTCGGCGATCAGCATAAACAGAACGCCGAACCCGGCAGACATGTGCAGCGAAGGATTTAAGATGCAAAGTGTCAATAGAATATACAGCGTCGCAAAAGAGACTATCAGCACTGTTTGTGATTGCGAGGTCCAGTCAAAATATTTAACCGGTAACCAGTCGGTCAGAACAATTTGCGTCGCCCAGGCAGGTGAAGTCATCACGACTATTATTGAAAATACACCGACCATTAACAAAATCGCGTAAGCAGGGATTGCCTTGACACTGAATATTCCCCGATCGGGTAAAACCGTCAGCACCAGTAACAGTAGTGGCAGGAAAGTAGAAAGCAGGCCGTAACCAAGCTCGCTACTTGCCCAGCCCACGCGCAAAACCACATTCGCGATCACCACCAGCAAGACATAGAAAAATACCGAGCTACGGCTGAAGCGAATGCTCAAACCAGCAACGATTATTGCCAGCATATGCGCCAGGTAGGTTATTCCTATGGATGCCGAAACCGGCAATTGATAATACTTCTGATATCCGTAAAAAGCCACGATTATCAGGATAATTATTGGCAAAAGGCTCTTTACAACTTTCATGCAATCGCTATGCAGTTAGTTATACATCGGTTCATTACGATCTCGTCATCTCTCTAAGCATTGATTGTAGTTGCTATTCAGGCTTTATCTTCTTATCTGCGCAGGGTTTTACGCCACGTTGGGAGATGGCTGAGTCCGGTTTTCGGATCCTGGCCGGAAAATTTTTTTTTCACAACTATAATTGCACTAGCTCGTCGAGAGAATACAACAATGAAATATTGCAAAAAACTTACCCTGATGGCCCTGCTCTGGTTAGCGATGTCACCTGCATACGCTGCGATGGTCCCAACGGCTCAATTTAGCGCCGAACCGGAACGTGCTCATTTGAGAATTTATATCGCTCAACGTCAGCAGGTTGAACTAGAGTTAATTGAGCTAGGCGTTGATCCAGCTGAGGCGATTGAACGTGTCAGTCAAATGACCGATCAGCAAATATCCAGCTTACAGGGAGAATTGGCTACACTGCCGGCCGGAGCCGCGGTCGGCACGATAGAGCTGTTGTTGATAATAATTCTTGTGCTCCTGCTACTGTAAAGCCGTCATCATTGCTGCATCTGGCCTGGTTTTGTTACGGCACAAACCAGTCGTAGCGGCGCCAGTGCTGGTAAAACTGAATTCTGGCAACAGGTTTTTGCAGCTGGAAGCAATCAGGGTAATTGCTGGATTTTATATCCGCGGCTGGCAAGCTTTGCCAACAACCCGTCATCCCCTGCCAGGTGAAGCGCGCCGACCAGGACAAACTCAACTTCCCCCGTCTTCAGGAAAGCTTCAATCTGTGGCATCCATGCATTATTCCTGTCGACGATAATTGATTGATAAAGGGCTGGGAAATCACCTTTAAGTGGAGATATGCCAATGTCTCTGAGCTTCGACATATCGCCGTTTCGCCATGCATTCTTCATCTGTTTCCACATACCGGGAATGGCCTCCAGGTCAGTTATGGTGTAACTGAGCATTTCGTCTTCCCGCCCTTCACCCATGCGGGAAATAAACTCAAGCTGATCTTCAACCGATTCGAGTTGGCCCAGTTTTTTCTGATCATTAATCGATTTCTCATTGTAGTAGGCGTCGACACCGACTCCGACGAGTCCCAGTCGTTGTAACTCAACGACGGTCATCGTCATTGCGACCATTCCAGGTTTAAAGTTTACAATGGCAGCCATCGGGATGCCCCGGTTAGTGAAAAACTCGGTCACGCCGAGGTAGGTATCTTCCTTCAATACCTGTTGCAAGTTTCGGCCATCGGTATATGAAAGCTGGCGCATCATGGTCTGCTGATACTCCGGGCTCTGTGCCTTTTGAATATCGGTTTCAAACACTATTTGGGCAGAACGCTGATAAGCTTCTTCAAAGGCCGCCGGCAGCGGGTAGTCCTCTGGCGTCAGCATATGGAAGCTGCCGCCAATAAAAATTACTTTATCGTTTTTCTCGACTTTCCATACCGGGGACTGGGCTTGAATTGAAAACGACAGGAGCAGCAATAGCAAACCCAGGCACGACACGGATTTTTCAGTTTTCGCTACGGGTTTCATAATTGGTTTCATAATCTGCCTGAATAAATTTTGTGACTGGGCGCACTACCTGCGTAGGCGGACAAACCGGAGTGAATTTGCGGGTGTTAGCAGATATTTAGCATAGTTTAGCGTGATTGGTAGTCATGCCTGCCATTTCGTTGCGCATCATAACTCCCGTATCAGCCAGGCTCGGCTAATCGCGTCGTCCGGGCGGAATCGAATGGCAGAAATCCAGGCTTCTCTTCCTGATTCTACGGGATATCAGGTGTCACGCTTTCGCGAGACCACGAAAGTTTCATCGTTGAACCAGATACCGTTGTGTTTATGCAAAATATCGGCGGTAGCATCAAGATAGTCACCCGACGATACCACCGGCTCCAGGCGTTCATCTTCGATCTGGCCGACATAAATCGCCGCATTCCATGCGGCGAACAGGGTCGAGGTACCGATCGCTTCACCAATTTCGGTGGGCAGGGTATGCATGTGATAACGCAACAGTGACTTGGCATCGGAGCCGGCATTAAAGTTATATTTTTGGGCACTGCGACCGAGATATTCCTTGAGAGTTTTGATCAATTCGTGACGACCGACCTTGAACGGGTCTTCGTCGGGCCAGATTTTGCGCACCAGTTCGAGCCCCGGATCATTACCACAGGATTGCGCTGTTAACAGCCGCCCGCCTGGACGCAGACTTTTTACCAGTGGCGCCAGCACGTGCTTGATCTTGAATTCGGCACTCATGCGTGAACGCCAGGGTTGCGATGCCAGGATCAGGTCATAATCACCACCAGCAGCCTGCCCGCGTTTGGGTATGACATCGTCCAGTAAAAAGCGGTGATCCTCGCGGAACAGGACCATGACCGATGGTCGCACATACATCGGGTTGCCCGATTTTTCATTCGCCTTTACCTGCCATCCATCGACAAGTTCCTCGTCCATGCCCCGTAACTGCTCACCAAACTCGTGCGCCGAATCACCCTGCAAGGGGACTTCCATCCAGTTCAATGCAGCCGCCTTGGCCACATCATTCGGCATCAACCAGGGGGCTTCGGCATAGTACAGGTTGGTGATGATAATGACGCTGGATGGATGTTCGATAAATCGATCGGGTAGTTTCTCCAGGGTCAGGCGCACGTCCTCAAGACTCACTTCCTTGCCGACGATGAAAAACGGAATCGTCGGGAAGCGGCGATGCATCGCGCGCATCAGGTGACTCAATACAGTACTGTCACCGACCCCGGCATCGAACAGGCGCAAGGCCGGCGGTGAAGGACGCAGATGCGTGAGTTCCTGCGTGGCGCGTTCCGCCACCCGCCACTTCTCATTGCAGGTGTTAACGAAGGCCAGGTACTTCTGCCGGTTATCGTAGAATCGAAACGGACGATCGTCGGTGACATTATGTTTCATTTTTTTATCCCCCCTGCTGCGTGGCCGACTTGCCACAGCACTGGATTTAATGACGTTACTCCCGGACGGCGGCGATTGCTGCCTGATGTAAACCCGAACACGCTGCGCTGTCTCCAGGGTTACATTTCTACCGGCGCGGAGCCGCACGCAAAGTTTGCCGTCGTTAACCGCCTGACGGCCGAAAGTAGACTCGGCGATACCGGCGTTGCGACAGTAAGTCTCTATTTCGCTTAAAAGTGATTCGGTGCTGTCATTCATCCCGGACGCTGCGCTGATTCCCGATGAGCAAACCCTACCCTCGGGAAGAAGCAATGGCAAGTTTCTAGCCCAATAATTTTTATTGTGTAGTTTGTGGGCAAAAGCCCACACCAAGAGATGCTCAGCCAGTCACCCGTTTCATCAGCTCAAATTTTTCATCGGTGTACCGACAGGCGGCACCCGAGTCCCAGTCGAACAGGGAACGTTCGGCCGTGGTCAACGCCGCGAGGTAGACGTGAATACCACAGCTTGTCTTGCCATCGGCCGCCTCGACCGAATGGATGCCGTCGGGTTTTAACGCTATCACGTCGCCGGGACCGACCCGTCTGCTCGACTTGTACACCAGTCGACCCGGTTCACGCAGGTAAAAGTGATTATCTTCAGCGCCTGCGTAAACGCCTATGGTCGCAGTGGTCTGATGATCATGTGGCGGCACATGCGTGCCAGGCGGAAAGCGCACAAACCAGATCGAGACGCTAGTGTCTTCGAACAGGACCTCATCGTCATTTTCATACACTGGCATCGCTGTCCTGATCGCCTCCGGATCCAGGAACGCGTCGTGCATTAGCTCGCGAACCCTCGACTTTGCTTCGGGTTCAAGCGCCGCAGCTCTCAATTGTTGAATGAATTCATCGAGATTAAAATCGGCCATTTGCAAGTCTCCCTGTTACTTCAGTCAAGCAACGCTTCTTCGTAAGGATAAGTGGTCAGCAATTCGTAACCATCCTCGGTGATGAGCACCTGTTGCTCGAGTTTCACGCCGTCACGCTCACCGAGCGGACCCATGTAACTTTCGATACATACCACCATGCCTGCTTCGAGGGTGCAATCATAGGGGTTTTCCTGGCGAAACAGGTGCCTGGCCTGTGGATACTCATCGCACATACCGACCGCGTGCATGATGCAGGGATAAGCGTTTTCGCGGCATTCTTGCGGCACCGGGTACGCCTGTCGCTGCATTTCCTTCAGGGTCATGCCGGGGTAGACCAGTTTCAGGTTATGCTCGATTTCATCTACCGCCATGCGATAAATCTGTTTCTGCCGTCGGGTCGGTTTGGCCGGGCCGCAATGAAATGTCCGCGACAGATCGACGAAGTAACCAAACGGGCCCACCATATCGGTGTCGAAACCAACCAGGTCGCCTGCTTCGATCTTGCGTGGACTGGCTTCCTGCAGCCAGGGATTAATACGCGAACCCGAAGACAGCATTCGCCCTTCATGCCAGTCGCCATTGTTGGCGATGTTGGTGTAATTCAATAGCCCCCACAGCTGCAGTTCGGTTACGCCGGGGCGCAGAGCCTGCTTGACCATCCCGGCACCGTGCTGGCCAACCGCAATCGCCCAGCGCATGCAGGCGATTTCATCCTCAGACTTAATCAGACGCGCGGTTTCGGCGATGCGTACTCCGTCGATAACCTCGATGCCACGCGCTTCCAGCGCCTGGGTTACCGAAGGATTGGTGTATTCGATCGCGACGCGTCGATTGCTGCTGCCAATTTCATCGAGATAGGCAGCCACATCGGCGGCCAAATCCTTTGCGGCTGCATCGATATTGGTGCCGCCATCGAAAAAGGCATGCGGCCTGCCGGGGCGAAAATCGTCCACCTGTGGCACATCGTAATAACAGCCGTAGAAAACGGTAGGACCGTCCTGCGGTATAAACAGGTAAACGGTCGGTATATGCGACTGAAACAGCATGTAACTGCGATAATCGACGGCATAACGCAGGCTAATCGGGTTGACCAGGATACACATTGCCGCATCATGCAGTTGCAGTTGTTGCTTGAGCCGCGCCATACGGTAACGGGACATCCGCTCGAGGTCGATGTGCGGCATCCCCTGGAAATGGGTCAGATCACTCCAGTCATCGTTAAACACCAACCTGTCGACCGGGTTTACGCCCATTTTATAGTCACCGGTAATAGGAATTAATAGCCTTGACGACCCGGTCTATCCCCGCGTCGTCGATATCGAGATGCGTCACCAGTCGCAGCGGCGGTTTTTGCTTACCGATCAGGATTTGCTGTTCCTGCAAATGCACGCGCAAGGGTTCCAGATCCTTGTCTTGCGGCTCGATAAATACCATGTTGGTGAAACACTTGACCGGCAGGCCCGCAATGCTGCCGATGCCCTCGGCCAGCTGCCGTGCCCGCGCATGATCATCGGCAAGTCTCGCGATATTATTGTCGAGCGCATACAGACCGCAAGCCGCGAGCACGCCGGCCTGACGCATACCACCGCCGAGCTGTTTACGTAAGCGACGTGCAGTCTTGATAAACCCGGCAGATCCACACAGCATCGCGCCCACCGGCGCACCGAGGCCCTTGGACAGGCACAGCATCACGCTGTCGAACGGTGCCACGATATCCGCCACGGGCATGTTCAGTGCAACCGCGGCATTCATTAGTCGTGCGCCATCGAGGTGTACCTTCAACCCCTGTTCACGCACTGCATCGATCAGCTGATGGTGCTGTGCAGGATCCTGCACTCGACCGGATACGGTATTTTCCAGTGCCAGAGTCCGCGTCACCGGGTGATGCGGATCGTCTTCCTTGATCGTGCTCAGTACCTGCGGCAACGCAAGGCCACCGGATTCATCGGTGGCCAGCGGATGCATCACGATACCGCCAAGTGCTGATGTACCACCTGCCTCGGCAACAAAAATATGGTACTGATCTCCCAGCAGGATTTCTTCGCCGCGCGCGTTATGCGCCAGCATCGCCGCGAGGTTAGCCTGGGTAGCACTGCTTAAAAAAAGCCCGGACTCCGTACCCAGCAGCTTTGCGGCGGTCGCCTCGAGCCGGTTTACGGTCTCGTCTTCGCCATATACGTCGTCACCCACCGTGGCATCCAGAATAGCCTGGTACATGCCCTCGCCGGGGCGGGTTACCGTGTCACTACGCAGGTCGACTATGACTTCTTCAGACATTGTTTTCATCCGCAATTAACTACGCCAATATTAGGCCGGAATTAGCGTTAAGGGAAAGGATTTTTACGCCTGGAAAAGTAGCATGTCTTTGACCCTGAGCTGGGGTAACATCCGCACATGAGCGCTCCCCGACCCACCGACACCAGAAACCTGATCGCCGCCTGCGCTGCGATCACCGTGTTCGGTTTTGCGTTCGGCATGACCTACCCGCTGCTATCGCTGATTCTCGAATCGCGCGGTGTCGCGAGCGATATGATCGGTATCAATTCGGCGATGATGCCGATCGGTATCCTGTTATTTTCATCGGTAATTCCGGCCGCGGCCAAGCGCTTTGGCGCACGCAACGTTGCCATCACCGCGGCGATAGTGACGGCAATGGTGATACTCTCCTACAAGGTCTTCGACACGCTTGCCGCCTGGTTTGTGATTCGCCTGATTCAGGGCATGACGATTTCAACCCTGTTCGTATTGAGCGAATCCTGGATCGTTGGCTCGGCGGGTGATCACAATCGCGGCAAGATTGTCGCGATTTACGCCAGCGTATTATCGGGTAGTTTCGGCGCCGGGCCGCTGCTAATCAGTTTCATCGGTATCGAGGGCTGGACACCGTTCGTAATCGGCGCGGCCGTGATCACAATTGGCGTCATCCCGTTTATCTTTATTCGCGAGAACCCCTACGACGAACCTGAGGAAACCCACGCCTCTGGCATTTTCGGTTTTGCCCCCAAAGCGCCGATGCTGCTTGCCGCGGTCGGGACTTTTGCAGTGTTCGACGCGGCCTCACTATCGTTGTTTCCGGTATACGGTATTCGAAATGGTCTAGACCTCACCACTTCGGCCAATATTCTGACCGCGTTAATCCTCGGCAACGTACTGCTGCAATTTCCGATCGGCTGGCTCAGCGACAAGTTCCCGCATCGCCTGGTTTTGGCCGGCTGCGCGCTTACCACCGCGGTTACCCTGATGTTGCTACCCGTTTTCATCGATTCGGTATTTAAATGGCCGTTACTGGTACTGATGGGAACCGCCGGTTACGGGGTGTACACGGTCTCGCTGGCCTCGCTCGGTAACCGTTTCAGCGGTATCGAACTGGTCAACGGTTCTGCATCGTTTGCCGTCGTATGGGGCTTCGGTGCGCTCATCGGATCCGTCTCAGGTGGTTGGGCGATGCTCGGTTTCGGCGCACATGGGTTACCGATCAGCCTGGCGCTGGTTTATTTTCTGCTTGCGCTGGGAGTAACCCATCGCCAGCTCAGAATGCAGCAGCGTCATGTTTGATATCCCTTTCACCCATGTCTGCAGCGCCAACGCGTCGCCTGGCGCCATCGAAGTCGAGGCCTGAATGCACCCGATTTACGTTCTCTGGGCAACGCCGCGCTCAACATCGACTGCCTTCGAGTGGATGATGCGCATGCGTGGCGACATGGCCTGCTTTCACGAACCGTTTGGTGAAGCCTGGTACCAGGGTGACGATGCCCGCGCGCCAAGGCTTACCCACACCAGCCCACGTAAGCCGGGACTCAGTTTTGACAGTGTACTGGCGAAGATGCAGCACGCGGCGCAACAACGACCCGTGTTTTCCAAGGATATGGCACAGTTTACCGATCACCTGTGGCACGGTGACTTTCTGGATAATTTCGAGCACAGCTTCCTGATCCGCGACCCCGCCAAGGTGCTGACTTCGTTGCATCGCAGCTGGACCAAATCAGGTAACGAGCAGGGCTTTACCCGTAATGAAATTGGCGTCGACGAACAGCGCCGACTATTCGACCTGCTGCGCGACAAACCCGGTAAAGCCCCGGTAGTTATCGATAGTGACGATTTGCTGGAAGACCCCGCCTTGATGGTCGAACACTACTGCGCCTCTATAGGCGTACCTTTCATCGCCGAGGCACTCAGCTGGGAGCCCGGCAGTCGTAGCGAGGTACTGTGGTACGACGGCGACGATAGCATCTGGCACGAAACACTGAAGAACTCGAACGGACTCAAGGCACAACCCCGTAAAACGGTGGAGATCAATGAGTTACCGGCAGGCTTGCAGGATCTTTACCGGGAATTCCTGCCGCACTACCAGCATTTACATCAACATCGCCTGCGCTTGACCCGATAGCGGTTTCAGCCTTCCACAATCGACAGCTCGCGGTCGCGTAATCCTGCCGTACCGATGCTGCTGGATTGAGGTATGACTTCCACGAGGCTGGTATTCCTGGGCCGGTTGAGAAATTACACGCAGAATTGATCGAATCATCGTATCATTGCGTCGAAATTGTGTCACTGCTCCGATTGCGCTTACCGATGAATCCCGAAACGCTGTACCTACCCGAATCGCCCGATGTCATCATCGTTGGCGCCGGTATCGCCGGCATCTCGGCAGCCTGGTTTTTGCATCAGGCCGGACTGCGCGTGGTGGTGTGCGAAAAAGGTATCGTCGCCGGCGAGCAGTCGAGTCGCAACTGGGGCTGGATACGCCAGCAGGGTCGCGACCAGGCCGAACTGCCAATCGTCATGGAGAGCATGCGGCTGTGGCAGAGAATCTCCGACCAGCTCGGCAGCAGCATCGGTTACCAGCGCGAAGGTAGTCTTTACCTCTGCGAAAACGAAGCGGAACTTGCACGCCACGAACGCTTTATGTCGTTCGCGCCGGCCTATGGCCTGGCCACCAGCTACTTGAATCGCAGACAACTCGAAGCATTGATGGCCGGCTGCCCGCAACGCTGGCAAAGCGCACTTTATACCCCCGACGACGGGCGCGCCGAACCAACGCTGGCCGTACCGGCGATGGCCAGGGCGCTGGACAAGGCAGGCGTTAAGATTATCGAAAACTGCGCTGTCCTGCAGGTGTTGACTGAAAACAACAAGGTCAGCGGGGTGCTGACCGAATATGGCGAAATCAGGGCACCCAGCGTACTCTGCGCCGGCGGCGCCTGGACCACCTTCCTGCTCAAGCGCTGCGGCATACGCCTGCCGCAACTTAGCGTCAAGGCGAGCGTTGCGCGCACGGCGACTGCACCGCTGATCTTTAACGGTAATGCCTCGGGTAGCAGTGTATCGTTTCGCCGCCGTCTCGATGGCGGCTATACCGTGGCATCATCGGATTACCTGGAAATCGCTCCGTCGCTAAGCCATCTTGCTTTTGTGAAGGATTTTCTGCCATTGATCAGTACTTCTCTGGGCAAGCTCAAGATGCGGTTACCGGAGCTGAAGGTAAATGGAGACTTTACCCGACACCGCACCCTGAATCCGATTCCGAGCGTGAAAACAGTGGCGCGCATCAAGGCGCGGCTCGATGACCGCGTACCAGCCTTCAGGGGTATTGAATTAGTTGAAACCTGGTCGGGTATGATAGACGCACTGCCCGACGTGGTGCCCGTGCTCGATCGCGCTGACCCGATCGACGGGCTGTGGATTTCAACCGGGTTTAGTGGTCACGGCTTCGGCATTGGTCCCGCGGCTGGCAAGATCATGGCCAACCTGATCCAGAATAATAGCGTCGAGTATGATTTGACCCGCTTTCGTCTATCACGCTTCAGCGATGGCAGTAAACTGGAACTCGGTCCCGCGATTTAAGCGTGATATCTCACCCGCGAGAGGGTGATGGAAATGACGGTGTCGGGATGACGGTGTAACCGATGCAACGATGCCGAAGTTAAATAAGCTGGGTCGAATCCCAGGCGAAAATTTGTTCGATGTAGCTTGCGAAGGCAAACAGTTCGAGTACACCGTGCGGCTTGCCGATTAACTGCAGGCCGACCGGCAGCCCGGCGTCAGTCTTGCCGCAGGGCAAGGTTATTACCGGCAAGGTTGTGGCAGTTATCGCACAGCAGATTGCAAGCCAGCGATAATACTCGGAGTAATCCAGCCCCTCCGAATATCCCGGGTAACGTTCCTCGACCGGGTAAGCCGGCATGATAGTCGCCGGGCAAACCAGCAAATCATAGTCCTGCATGAAAGCCGACGCGTTAGCGAAAACCTGGCCCTGGGCAACCTGCGACTGGCGGATTTCGTCGCCACTCAAGGCCAGTCCCAGTTCGACATTCCAGACCACTTCCGGCTTTAGATTATCGCGCGTGTCAGCCAGGTCGGCACCGAACGACTGTGCGTAATCGAGCGCTCGAGGCACGCTAAAGGCAATATCCGCCATACTCAGGTCGGGATGGGCAACATCCACCGCAATGTTTTCCTGCTCCAGTCTGGTCACTGCCCTGGCACAAAGCTCGACCACTGTCGGCGTGGTTTCAGTCACCCCGAGGTCTTCGCTAAAAGCAATTTTCAACGGCTTGAGCGGCTGCGCCGCCGCATTGCGAAATTCATCGATAGCGTGGGGTTTGGATAGTCCCACCCTCGAGTCTGAACCCGCCATCGCATCGGTGAACAGGGCCAGGTCGCCTATGTTGCGGGCCATTGGGCCTTGTTGAGAATACACATCGAACGGCGTCATACCCGGGTTAGAAGTTATCAGCCCGGGTGAAGGCCGCAGACTGGTGACCCCGCAAAAACTCGCCGGGGTACGCAGCGACCCGCCGAGATCGGAACCCTGCGCGAGCCAGGCAGTGCCGCTGGCCAGTGCGGCGGCCGCTCCCCCGGAGGAACCCCCGGCGCTACGCGATAAATCGTACGGGTTTCGCGTCGCACCGAAAACATCGTTGAAGGTATTGCCGCCAGTGCCAAACTCAGGTGTATTCGACTTGGCGTAAACGATGCCACCGTTGGCTTCAATCCGCTCGACCAAAACATCGGATTGCGCGGGCACATGATTTTGGTGCAGCGTCGAACCGTAAGTCGTTCTGACGCCCGCCACATCGGTTAAATCCTTGATCGCGACCGGAACGCCTGCCAGAACAGTGTTACTGTGATCAATCTGGTTCGCTGCGGCGTAAGCACGTTCGAAGCAAAGTGTCGGCAGCGCGTTAATTTCAGTATCTACCTGTTCGATACGCGCCTCGAGCGCGGCGAGCGTGTCCTCGATGCTGATTTCACCCGCTGTTAACAGCGCTACTATTTCACAGGCGCTTTTTTTAATCAGTTCAAGCATAGCTGTCACGCAATATATTCTTCTGCACCTTGCCCATCGCATTTCTCGGTAATTCATCAATAATGAATACCTTGCGCGGTAGCTTGAAACGCGCCAGCACCGGCTCGAGCGCCTTGATCAATCGCTCGCTATCGAGCTCGGCACCTTCCAGCGGCACCACCGCGGCGGCGACGGCCTCGCCCAGGTCAGCGTGCGCAATACCGAATACCGCGGATTCGAGCACCCCTTCGAGGGCATCGATTTCGGTTTCGATTTGCTTGGGGTAAATGTTGTAGCCACCGGATATGATCAGGTCTTTATCACGACCCAGTATATGCAGGTAACCATCTTCATCGAACTTGCCGAGGTCGCCGCTGATGAAAAAACCGTCGTTACGCAATTCAAGTGCCGTTTTTTCGGGCTTGCGCCAGTAGCCGAGGAATACATTCGGTCCACGTATTTCGATCATGCCAGTTTCCCCGGCGGGCAAGGCAACGCCGCTTTCCGGGTCAGCGATCCTGATTTCGATGCCGGGTAACGGAAACCCGACGCTACCGGCACGACGCTCCCCGACATAGGGATTGGAGGTATTCATGTTGGTTTCGGTCATGCCGTAACGTTCGAGAATGCGGTGACCGGTACGTTGCTCGAATTCAACATGGGTTTCGGCCAGCATCGGTGCGCTGCCAGAGACGAACAGGCGCATATGCGCAACCAGGTCGCGGTCAAAACGATCATCGGCAAGCAAGCGGGTGTAAAAGGTCGGCACACCCATCAACGCGGTGGCGTCGGCTAAATGCTCTATCATCTGATCGAGGTTGAAGCGCGCCAGGAAAATCATCGATGCGCCGGCAATCATGGCGACGTTGGTGGCCACGAACAGGCCATGGGTATGAAAAATCGGCAACGCGTGCAGCAGCACATCGTCGGCCGTGAACTGCCAGTAGTCGACCAGCGTTGTGGAATTGGAAAGCAGGTTATCGTGGCTGAGCATGGCGCCTTTCGACAAGCCGGTGGTGCCGGAGGTATACAAAATAGCGGCAAGGTCCTGCGGTCCGCGCGCGATATTGTCGAATTCCTCTGGATGCGATTGCGTGGCCAGCATCAGGCTACCGCCACCATCGCCATCGAGCGTAAGGCACTGTGCCTCGATGCCCTCGAATTCGTTTTCACGCTTGCTGCAGCAGACGAATACCCGGGGCTCGGCGTCTTCGAGGAAATAGCCGACTTCGGCGCGGGTATAGGCGCTATTGAGCGGCAGAAACACCGCACCGATCCGGATCGTCGCCAGGTACAGCGCAATTGCTTCGACTGACTTGTCCACCTGCACGGCAATCCGGTCGCCTGCCTGCACACCGCGGGCCTGTAATAGATTGGCAAGCCTGCCGCTGAGTCCAACGACCTCGGCATAAGACCAGGTTCTGCCATCGGCAACCCGCATCAATGGCCCGGTATCTGCAGCCCGTCCGGCCAGCAGGCCATCAAATAGAAAATTCGTTTTCACTAAATCACCGGCACCGGTTTACGGCGCAGGCCGCTGACTGCATTACCCGCGATCGCCAGCATTAAGACAGCTCCACCAACAAGGGTAAAAAAACTCGCGGTTTCACCGATAAACAGCCATACCCAGAGGGGACCGAGCAACACCTCGGTCATCGATAATAGCGTGAGTTCTGCAGCGGGCACTACTTTTGAACCGATGGTATAGATAGCGAGTCCGAGCCCGACCTGAAATACGCCCATCGACAGGGCGATCGCAATGTCATTCGCGGGCACATCAAACCCGTATCCACCGAACTGGCAAACGATCGCGGAAACAATAATTGCAAACACGCCGGCGAGAAAAACCGCAGGCAGCATATCTTCAAGCTTGCCCCAGCGCAGCGCGATGGTGAAAATTGCAAAACCGGTGGCGGAAACAATCGCGCTTAGGTTGCCGCCCATGCGACCGGCCGAAATACCATTGAGAACCATGATGGCAATACCGGCCATCGCGAAGACCATGGCCACCCAGGTCGCCCTGCGCACCGATTCACGCAGGATTACCCAGCCGAGCACGGCTGCCAGGAACGGCGCTGCGGCGAACAGAAACATGGCATTCGCCACGGTCGTGGTCTGAATGGCGTAAATGCCACCAGCGAATGCCAGCACCAGTCCCATGCCTCCGATCGCGCCGGCGACTCCGGCTTTTCTTATCGTGGCAACGGGTCGGTAGCCCGAGCGGAAAGTAATCAGGATAAATAGAAAAGCCCCCAGCGCCCAGGAACGATAAAACAGGATCTGCCAGACATTGGCGACCTCGATACTGCGAATGCCCAGCCCCATGGTCGACCAGAACACGCCGGCCATCAATACCAGCACGACACCATTCAGGTAGCTTATATTGGGTGTTTCAATCCTGATGGTGGTCGCGTCGGGCATTGGTCGACAATTTCAGCAGAAAAATATGCTGCCAGAGATTAATTCAAGGTCGACGGAATGCAAAGCATTAGTTTTATTGTCGCGAGCACGATTTTACAGCGCTACCGCATCGGCCTACACTTCTCCGAGGAGGGGTAGACCATGCAACAGAACCAGCAGTTAAACCAGTTCACTGTAGACTGGCAGAACTCCAATATCGAGATCGATATCAGCAAGCTGCCCGACTACGCTGCCAACGCGGCCGATGTTGAAACCTTCAGACGCGACGGGGTGGTGTTACTGCGTGGCGTGTTCCCGGACTGGGTTGACACGCTGCGCGGTGGTTTACAACGCAACCTGGACAATCCTCAGCAATTTGCCTTTCCCTGTGAAAGCAACCCCGAGGGTGAACCCGGTAGATTTTTCGACAGTTATTGCAACTGGCAGCTGATTCCCGAGTACCTCGACTTTGTCTCACATTCATGCGCCGCGTCGATCGCAGGTCAGTTCATGGGCAGCGATCATGCCCAGTTTTTCCACGAACACGCCTTCATCAAAACGCCGGGCACACAGCGCGCCACCCCGTGGCACCAGGATCTGCCCTATTACTGTGTCGACGGTTACCAGACTGCAAGCGTCTATGTTTCGCTCGACCAGGCCGACACCGACGTCGCGGTACAATTTATCAGGGGATCGCATCGCTGGAACAAGCTTTACTATCCGCGCATGTTTGATGACGGCAGCAGCTTCAACGATGACCAGCCCGACTCGATACTCGAAGCGGTGCCTGACATCGATACAAACCGGGACCAGTACGATATCGCAGCCTGGTCACTTGAACCGGGAGACACTATCGTGTTTGATTTTCGTACCCTGCATGGCACCGGCGACGCCACCATCAAAACCCCGCGACGGGCGTTTTCGACACGCTGGTTAGGCGATGACGTCACCTATTGTGAACGTCCGGGAGATATTTCACCGCCTTACGTCGATCACGGTATGCATCACGGGGACAAGATGCGCGAAGACTGGTTTCCGTTATTGTGGCGCCAAGCGAAGTAGAATCTCGCGCAGCCAGCTCCACCAGGGCTCCGGTATTTCGGGCTGTACAAAACTGGATTCCGCGGTCCGACGCATCGGCTTTCGCCGGAATGACAGGAACCGGCCGAAGATTGCCTCAGATACGAGATTAGTCAGCGTCCGCTAACTCTGCGTGCATAGCGGTTTGCTGGTCAGGTTGAACATCGCCATGACGACAAGGGTGATTATCGGACAGGCAAGCGCCATAAAACCCAACGATGAGAATCCCAGCGCACCCAGAAAGGCCCCACCAAAAAATGCGATCAATGGATAGAGTAGCTTCTTAAAGGCGGCAGTGGCGACGGTAGTCGATTTGCCCGCCCGTAGCAAAGCCAGGAGGTGGATCATGCTGCTGGCGAAGTTGCCGAAAAGACCGGTTATAGCAATCTGTGCCTTCTCCGGCCTCACCTGCAAGGAATGCACGTTATGCACGTTATGCAGCGACATCGCGAAAACCGAGATGGCTATGATCAGCAGGGTCTCTGGCGCATCGGCTCTGGCCAGCGGTGCCAGATTGGTGGCGAAGACCATGTAAAGCGTCAGCAAGCCGGCTTCGATACCGAATAGCAGCGGCGATAAGCCATCCAGTATAGATACTCATAAAAAAGCCACCTCAAATGAGATGGCCTGGATTATTACTTTGTTAGCCAAGTCTTAACTACATAATTCTGCGACGGGTAAACCCTGATCCTGAAAGCCCTGACCCCATAAACAAAATTACAACGGCTTCAGGTACAGCAATTGCTGTACCTGAACTAATTCGATTCAAAATATTAAACGTTATTCGGCTATAGCAGTGTGAGCATTAAAAAAATTGCCCATAATGATGTACCACCGCCGAAAACAACCAGCAAACCTACCCTGTTAAAATGCTCCTGCTCTAACTCTCGCTTTGTCGCCATATCGCATCTCAGTAAATAGCAGTTAATTATGTATAGCAGAGTCCTGCAAAAATGCATGGATAAATAGTTAGTAAACCAGGCTGTATAAAGATTACAAATCTAACCATGGGCCTGGTTAATTCAGATGTCTTTTATTTCTTTAGTTTAATGAGCGATAGCAACATATAGTAGCTCATGAACGCAATAACCACAATATATAGTAAACTGGAAACTAAAAACGATAATATAGTACTTTCAGTTCATTATGCTACCTGTCGATTCGAAGCATGCCCGATTTAATGCTCCATTCCTTGTTATCTGGTACATCCCAGAGTTCGCTTATGGTCGGAGATTGCCAATGGCAGGGATTTAGCCAGTGTCAGCCCCGGGCAATTTACTGCTTCTGCATTACTCGCAAGAAAAAGCTTTTCTCAATGACACCAAAATATAATAGGAGGCCGATTTATCCAATTGTTGAGGATTATCTTTCATATCCTTAATGGCAGTTTTCTCTAGTTGGCTGCTAGTTAGATTTTTCGGCAGGCAATATCTCCTCATGCCGGTCTCTGAATCCAACATCTGCGCAGCGTCGGTAACACCTAAAACATATCCTACACAAACATTCTGGTCGGCGACCGAATCACTTTCGCACAAGCTCAATAACCTGTTTGCAGTCATATAATATCCTGCGTTGGCAGGTTTGATAACGGACATTGCCGTGATGGTGATGAAAGCTAAGATTTTTAATTTCATTTTCATATTTTCGAACAACGCCCTATAGAAATAAGCGGAGTATGGGATTCATCATCGGCTATGCTATCCCAATATCCACCCGTGTACGTCATCAAGAATCTCCCTGATTTGGTGGAGAACTTAAACTGCCCGAAAAAGTCTTCACAGAAGATATTTCCAGAAATTGATCGATCACTACAAGGCGTCCCTACCAAATCCGTTCCTAGCAGAAAAAGGCCATATTTATTATCGCCTCTATAATAAAAATCAACCTCCGTGAGTTTGCGTAAGATGTATTTTCTATCCTCGACAGTAAATCTTCCGTGCTCCCAATTACCGTTTTTGAAGACAAACCCCGTGGATTGCTCGGTAATACACAGCCACGGATCGGCCCTCGCAACCGTTGCGAGCACCGACAAAAGCACTATTGCAAATAGTCTCATTTGAATATCTACTAGAATATTTACTGTTTACTTTTTCTGTACAGGTATGAAGCAATACTAACAACCGGAGTTTCTGAATGCCAGACGGCAACTATCGTGACCACTTAATGCTGAACTAGCCTGTGATTAAGTGCTCGGGCTGCGCTTAGTCTTGCGCACTAGGCGCCTTGTAACGAACCATCGTAAAAACAGTTTTCAGAAATTAGAAGTTGGCTAGACTTCCTTACGCGCTTTCCACAGCTCCCAGGCCAGCCTGGCCCTGACACCGACACCAAGCAAAGGCTGGATCGGCAGCAAACTGGGCTCACCCAGGCTTTGCATGTATCCAATCAGCTCGTTATCGATCCCACAGGCCATGTCCGCGGCGAGCATACCGCCCGCGGTGCCCTTGGTGACGCCAACCGCGTTCTGGCAAACAGAGGTATGAATATTATCCGCCAATTTGCCAAAACCGGGCGCACCATTTTGTGACAGGCAGATAAATCCGGTCCAGGTATATTCCATGTTGACATCGGGCAGCATCGGAAATCGTTCATCGAACAGTCGTTTATGGCGGCGGCCAATTTCAGCCTGATAATCGACGCTTTCTCGCATCGACGGGTTATAGTAGATGTTATTGCGTATCAGGATACGGTGATCCCTGGTGTAGCGCATCGTGATCGACGCAAACGCATTCGCCGGAGTTACCCCCCAGTTTTCCTCGCAACCGATGGCGTCACGTTCCGCAGCGGTCAATTGCCGACTCAGGCTGGCATTCGCCGCAAACGGCAGCAGGCGACGTTGGTAAAAACCAAATTTATCGGCGAAGGCGTTGACCCCGAGAATCAACTGCGATGCGCTGACTTCACCCGCGGCTGTGGTCATCTTGATACGGGCACCCGTTTCCAGACCGGTGACCGGCGTGTTTTCATAGAGGGCTACATTTTGCGGCATATTCTCGGCGAGTCCGCGCACCAGCGCCGCCGGATTGAGCAGGCGACACCCCGGAGTGTAAACCGCTGCCTTGAAATGCGACGTACCCAGTCGTTTGTCAAGATCGGCCTTGTCGATCCAGGTGAAGGGTTCGTTGAGCGCTTCGAGTTCGCGCGCGAATGGCTCGAGCATTTCTTTTACACCCTGGTCTGAGCTTGCGGTTTGATACTTTCCGGGTTGGCTCCAGTCGCAATCGATAGCATAACGCTCGATCTGGGTTTCATGGTATTCGATAGCGGCACGCGCCAGCGCCATGTAACGGTGTGAGCCTTCGAGTTCATCCATCGAGCTACCGACCACATGCGGTAAATCGATGGCAAACCCGGAGTTCCGGCCAGATGCGTTTTCGCCAACCTCCCCGGCTTCGAGTAAAACAATTCTGTCGTCGGGACGATTTTCTGCGAGACGACGTGCCGCGGCCAGGCCGGCGAAACCGGCGCCGATGACAACCCAGTCGGCTGTTTGCGAACCTGACAATGACGCTTCAGGCGTACGTTTCGGTAAAATACGACTCCAGCCATTGCTGTTGTCGTTAACCGGTAAATGCGACACCAGATTTGAGTTCATTCTGTTTCGTGCCAGTTCGACGGATGTATGGCGAAATGTAGCAAGGCTGATTCCGCCTCGTAAACCAGTTGCGTACCGCTGGGCAGCCAGATCGAATCACGGGGTTTTAGTTCGTGTACCGCACCATCGGCATGCAGCTTTAGCAGACCTTCGAACACGGTTAGAACTTCGTCGTATTTAATCGTCCATGGAATGCGTGCATGGCTTAACCTGCCCCAGCCGACGCCCAGTTCGGTGCCATCTTCGGTACCACAGACGGCGGCCACCTCGGCCATCTCACCGTACTCGAAACGTGGTGAAAATTCGAGATTGTCGAATCGCTCGATACGCAGCGCAGCCTTTGCAGTAGTCATGTCGATTTTCCGTGTTGCATATAAAGTACATACCTGTATATTTAACCATACATAACTGTATGGTAGCAACAATGTCTGACAGCAGCCTGCTGCGCGAAGTCGCAGAACGCGGCACTTCCAACCCGCAGCGTAGCCAGTTAAAGCGTTTCGACTGGCTGCTGAAAGCACTGGATATCTTCGTTGCCGAAGGCATAGACGCGGTTCGCATTACCCGCCTGGCGCAGGATCTGGGTGTTACTCGCGGCAGTTTTTACTGGCACTTCAGGAACCGGGAAGATTTGATCGATACGTTGGTCAGCTACTGGAAAGACAAAAACACCGAGGCCATAACCGAATCGGTCAGCCATGCTGGTGATCTAGCCGATGGCATTTTCCGCTTTTTCGAAACCTGTATCGATACCGCACGATTCGATCCTCGCCTCGACCTTGCACTCAGGGAATGGGCGCGTCGCTCGGCAAAAGTGCGCACCCTGGTAGATCGCGAAGACGCGGCTCGTATCAAGGCTTTGTGTGATTTTTTCAGCCGCTTTGGCTACGCCATGCCCGAGGCGCTGATTCGCGCTCGGGTCCTCTATTTTTCCCAGATCGGATTTTACGCGCTCGAAGTCACGGAAACCCTGAACACCCGCCTCAGTTACACCGAAGCCTATTTTGAATGCTTTACCGGTCGCCAGCTAAAGGCGATCGACGTCGAATATTTCCGCCAACACATTCTCGATACCTATGGAGATAAACTGTCATGAGCAGAAGATCCCGACGCGGCAAGCATCATGGCGTAGCCAACACCTCGCATCAACGCAAGGTCAACTACAGAGGTTTGACAAACCCGCTGCTCAGGCAACCCGCGTTCAGCGATGACCGGCTCGAGGCAATCCACGATACCGCGCTGCGCGTTATCGAGGAACTGGGTATCAAGGTGCTCAACACCGAGGCCCGGCAATACTTCGATCAGGCCGGCGCCAGCGTCGATGCAGATTCACATATCGTAAAAATCGATCGCGCGCTGGTTGCCTCTGCTCTCGAATCAGCACCGAGCGAGTTCGTGATACATGGCCGAACAGCAGCGTATGACATCAGGATGGGTGGAGATAATATTAATTTCGTGTCCGTCGGTGGCGCGCCGCATATATCCGACCTTGATCATGGCAAACGGCCCGCGACCCTCGAAGATACCCGCAACATCATCAAACTCTGTGAACACTTTGATGTCATTCATCTGCAATCACCCAACGTCGAATCGCAGGATATCCCGGTCCATTTGCGTCACTACCAGGTTACCGAAAGTCAACTCAGCCTGAGTCAGAAACCGTTTTTCATTTATTCGCGTGGATCAGCACAGGTTGAAGACGCTTTTGTAATGACGAGAATCGCCTACGGTCTGAACCAGCAGGAATTCGAAGCCAGGCCCTGGTGTTACACCATAATCAACACCAACTCGCCACGCCAGCTCGACGTGCCGATGTGCCAGGGCATCATCGATTTTGCCAGGGCCGGCCAGGTAGCGGTGA
>Ga0265303_10000313_pt1 | contig 26428 bp, 27 predicted proteins | sample Helome_2_FD_192494 | JGI IMG/M metagenome (GOLD analysis project Ga0265303, IMG submission 192494) | Marine sediment microbial communities from subtidal zone of North Sea - Hel_20160317 (Illumina Assembly) | ecosystem: Environmental > Aquatic > Marine > Subtidal zone > Sediment ... | reverse complement strand
TTCAGAGTAAAGCGATTCGGCCGCATGCCCGGGATGACGCACCAACACGAAGTTACTGCTGGATGGAAATACTTCGAAACCCAGTCGTTGTAGCTCAGTGCTCAAGCGTTCGCGGCTTGCGATCACTCGCTTACGGCAATCCTGAAAATAGTCCTCGTCGGCAATTGCTGCCATGGCGATCGCGCTGGTGAGACGGTTTACCGGATAAGAATTGAAAGAATTCTTTACCCGTTGCAGGGCTTCGATCAGGTCTTCGTGCCCAAGCGCGTAACCGAGCCTCAACCCGGCGAGGCTGCGCGACTTGGAAAATGTCTGCACCACCAGCAGGTTGGGAAATTCCGGAATCAGCTGGCAGGCTGATTCGGCACCATAGTCGACGTAGGCCTCGTCGATGATGACTACCGACTCGGGATTATCCGCGAGCAATTCACGAATTGCCCCGGTCTCGAGGGCGATTCCGGTCGGAGCATTAGGATTGGGAATGATAATGCCGCCGTTGGTCGACGCGTAGTCCCGAATATTGATGCAAAACGCTTCGTCGAGCGCGGGTTGCTGGTATTCGATCTGGTACAGCTTGCAGTAAACCGGATAAAAACTATAGCTGATGTCTGGGAACAATATCGGGTAGTCCTGTCGGAAAAATGCCTGGAAAGCATGGGCCAGCACTTCATCGGAGCCGTTACCGACAAAAACCTGGTTCGTGGTTACGCCCTGGTATGCCGCCAGAGATTCAACTAGTGCACCGCTTTCCGGATCGGGGTAGCGACGCAGCTGATCTATCTCGTATTCCCGAATGACTTTTGCAATCGCGGGTGACGGCGGGTAGGGATTTTCGTTGGTGTTGAGCTTGATGTATGCGTGATCCTGCGGTTGCTCACCGGGGGTGTAGGGATCGAGCGCTTCGATTGATTTACTCCAGTATCGGTTCATATTCATTTTCTAGGCGTTAAGCAGGCGACCACCGTCGACGCGAATTATTTCGCCGGTGATATAGTCGTTGGTTGCGAGGAATAGCGCGGTTTCGGAAATTGCCTGCGGTGTGCCGCGACGCTTTAGCGGGACTTGTTCCAGGAGTGCCTTTTTATAGTTCTGTTCATCGCTGGTCTCTTCTGTTGGCCACAGAATTGCACCCGGGGAAATGCCGTTAACCCGCACCTCGGGTGCGAGTTCCAGTGCCAGCGATTTGACCAGCATCTGGTTGGCCGCCTTGGCGCTGCAGTAGACGCTGTGATGCTTGAGCGGTAGCGAGGCGTAAATATCAATCAGGTTGATAATACAACCCGAACTTTGTTTTAGTGCCGGGTAGCATGCCTGTGCAAGGAACAGGGGCGCTCGATAGTTGCTGGCGGTTAAATCATCCCAGGCTTGCTGATCAATTTCACCAAATTTGGTGGGATAAAAACTGGACGCATTATTAACCAGGATGTGCAGGCCATCGAATGCGCTAATAGCCTTGTTGGCAAGCGCTTCGAGTTCGGTGACCGAGCTTAAATCAGCACCCAGGGCGATTGCCGAGTCATCCCGCTGCTGGTTGAGTTCAGTCACCAGCATCTGGGCCGCGTCTGCCGAAGCGCGGTAATGGATAATGAGATTTGCCCCGTTTTGATGTAGAGTGCGGGCGATCTGCGCACCGAGGCGATTTGCCGCACCGGTTACCAGCACGGATTTATCAGTTAACAACATCAGTCAAGCGAAAGCGAAAAGTGTCATCATATCATCCCCGTAAGCAGACGCTAGTCCGTAGCAGAGAATCAGAGAGTGCCAAAGAATCTTTTACCCGGGCATGATTCCCGGGGGCTGGAGTTGCCGCTACCCGACGCGGCCGCCATCGCGCACAGTGCGCGCCTGGTGGATGTCATTGCTGCTCGAATCGAAACCCGGGGAGGTGTCATCGGATTCGACGAGTATATGCAGATGGCGCTGTATGAACCGGGGCTTGGATATTATTCCGCGGCGGCATCTAAATTCGGTGCGCCGGGCGATTTCGTAACTGCCCCGGAAATCTCGCCGTTGTTTGGATTTTGCCTGGCTCGACAGGCGGCTGCTGTCATTGCGCAGGGCTGCAGTGACCGGATTCTCGAGTTTGGTGCCGGCAGCGGTAAGTTATGCGCGCAGATATTGAGCGCGCTACCCACGCTTGAGCGTTACCAGATTCTCGACCTCAGTGCCGATCTGAAACAACGACAGCAAAACTACCTGCGTGCTGAGCTGTCTGCGGAACTGTTTCACAAAATTGAATGGTTAAGCAGTCTGCCGCAGGAATTTGATGGTATCGTGCTCGCCAATGAAGTACTCGACGCCATGCCCGTGCATATCCTTTCAAAGCAGGGAGAGTGGCTCGAGCGCGGCATTGGTTACGATGGGCAGGCTTTCACCTGGCAAAGCTTTACTCCGAAACAGGCCGTGATTGACTCGATACGATCGATAGAGGCGCGCCTCGGAGATTTTGCGGAAGGTTACCGCAGCGAATTGAACCTGAATTACGGGCCCTGGTTAAAAGCGCTTACGCAAAGTTGTAAACGCGCGCTGGTGATGATCATCGATTACGGTTATGAGCAGGACCAGTATTACCATCCGTCGCGCGCTCGCGGTACTTTGACCTGTCACTACCGGCATCGAGTTCACAGCGATCCACTGCTTTACCCAGGATTGCAGGACATTACCGCGTTTGTCGATTTTGATGCCTGTGCCGATGCCGCCGAAGCAAGCGGATTTGTGCTATCAGGCCTGGTCACGCAGGGCCAGTTTTTGCTGGCCAACGGCCTGCTCGAGGAGGCGCATCGACAGGCACAAGGCAGCGACAGCCTGTCGCAATTGACATTATCGCAGCAGGTTGGAACGCTCAGTCTGCCACAGGAAATGGGAGAGAAGTTCAAGGTGTTGGCAATGCAGAAAAACCTGGAGCTGGAACTGCCGGCGATGCAGCGCAGGGGTGCCCATGGATAATCTACAAATTATAATCCTGGCGATCGTGCAGGGACTGACCGAGTTTTTACCGATTTCGAGTTCCGCCCACCTGGTGTTAGTGCCGCAGATGATGAATTGGCCGGACCAGGGATTGGTGTTCGATGTGGCGGTCCACATCGGTTCGCTGATTGCGGTGTTGTATTATTTTCGGGTCGAGGTAAAGCGCATGCTGAAATCCTGGTCATGTTCGCTCGTCGGGGGTGAAGCCGACCAGGACAGCTTGCTCGCCTGGTGGGTTATCATCGGTACCTTGCCGGCGATACTGGTGGGTTTCCTGTTACAGGGGCCGATCGAGGAAAAACTGCGCAGCCCCTGGATCGTTGCCCTGGCGTCGATTATCTTCGGCCTGGTATTATGGTATGCAGACGCGAATGCGCGGCGCACTCGAAACGAATTCCAGTTGAATCTTAAAGATGTACTAATCATCGGCTGCTTCCAGGTGCTCGCGCTGATCCCGGGCATATCGCGCTCCGGTATTACGATCACGCTGGGATTGTTTCTCGGACTTACCCGCAAGGCGGCGGCGCGTTTTTCCTTTCTGCTGGCGATCCCGGTAATTTTTGCCAGTGGGACACTGCAGACAGTGCGCATGGTGACCGAGGTCAGCCCGATCGGGTGGGATGACCTGCTGCTGGGCGTGCTGTTATCGGCGATCAGTGCCGGGCTCTGTATTCACTATTTCCTGCGTCTCATCGATCGAGTTGGTATGCTGCCGTTTGTGATTTACCGGGTATTGCTCGGCGTGGCGATTCTCGTGCTGCTGAGCTGAAAAAGCCTAAATGACGCAATCGGGTGATAATCCGCTATCGAAGTCGATGCCGCCGCTGAAACTCGTCAAAGCCTGGTATTTTATCGGTGCGTTGATGCTGCTTGGCGTTGCCGTGCTTTCTTTGATGCCGTCACCCGATATCGGGGTCAGTGACAAGCTGTCACACCTGGTTACCTATTTTTTCCTGTCAGGTTGGTTCAGCCTGTTGGCGGTTAATCGGATTTCATTGGGCTGGATCGTGATCGGCCTGGTCGGATACGGAATGTTAATCGAACTTTTACAGGGAATGACCGTGTATCGTTACCCGGAGTGGGGCGATGTCCTGGCCAATGGCGCTGGCGTTCTTGCTGGAATCCTGTTTTATTTTTCACCGCTAGCGCGGTTACTGAGGTTCGTCGATACCAGGTTAGCCCGAATTCTGCTGCGCTAGCACTTTTTCCTGTTCGATTAAACGCAAACGAGCCTCGTGTATAGCCTTTCCCATGGCTTTTCCAGCCAGGCCCTGTTGCTGGATACCGGTTATATCAAGATCCCGCAGTTTAGCAGCAAGTCGCGCCAGGTATTCTGCCTGCGGGTATGGATCCTCTTCGGATCCTTCGCGCCCGCGAATATCGGCACGGCAGGCATCGAGCATTTTTTGAAATCGCTCCGGTTTGCGCAAGCTGTCGGCCCGGGTAAATAACTTTAACAGGGTCGAGGCTTTAAGTTCCATCGCGCGGTGCGCCAGCAGATGAAATTCGGTCGTAATCAGGGCCAGTTCAGTGTGCGCCCTGGGAACTCGCCAACGCTTGCAAAAGGCCTTGACCGGTTTCTTACCACGCGCTTCGTGACCATGATGACTCGGTAACACCGAGGCGGGAGTCGTCGCTTTTCCGAGATCGTGCATCAAAACGGCAAACCGGGTTTCATTATCGTACCCGAGTGCCGCACTTGCCTGCAACGCCATCATCAGGTGCACACCGGTATCGATCTCGGGGTGATACTTCGCATTTTGCGGCACCCCGAACAGAGCATCTATCTCGGGAAATAACGCTGCCAGGACTTCACAGTCTCGCAAGGTTGTGAAGAACACGGCAGGGTCGGATTCGTCGAGTGCGCGCGATAATTCGGACCATACCCGCTCGGCGATCAGTGCCTCGAGTTCACCGGACTGGCCGATCTGGCGAATCAGGTCGCGAGTTTCGTCGGCAACCTTAAAACCCATTTTATGGAATCGCGCTGCAAAGCGGGCGACGCGCAGGACCCTGACCGGGTCTTCGACAAATGCCTCCGAAACATGCCGTAACAGGCGGTTTTCGATGTCACTTTGACCATCGTATGGATCGACCAGGTTTCCCCGCTCATCTTCGGCGATCGCGTTGATGGTCAGATCACGACGCAATAAGTCCTGTTCGATTGTGGTTGCAGGGTCGGCGCTGATTTCAAATCCCTTGTAACCGGGGCCGGTTTTGCGTTCGCTGCGTGCCAGCGCATATTCCTGTTTGCTTTCGGGGTGCAGGAAGACTGGGAAATCCTTGCCAATCGGCTTGTATCCGGCAGTCTGCATTTGTTCTGCAGTGGCCCCGGTTACCACCCAGTCTATGTCGTTAACGGGCAGTCCGAGCAGGTGGTCGCGTACACAACCGCCGACACGGTATACCTTCACAGATGATCCTCTGGATTGCCGGGTTGCGGGTAATCCTTGCGGAAGCTGTCGTAGTTGCGTTTGTTACCAAACATCGCCGGCAATCCATGCAGGTACTGGCGCAGGCTGGTTTCACAAAGGTCACCGTCCGGGCAGACATTGTCGGTCTGCAATGATCGGTAGTTGTCCATGGTAAAAAGCTTGCCCGGCAGATTTTGCAGGATTAACGCCTGCATGCGCGACAATCCCTTACCCAGGGGCATGATGCGCACCGGAAGCTGTAAGCTGTCGATGATTAACTCGAGGATTTGCCGCAGGGTAAAAACCTCTGGTCCACAAACCGGGTAGCGCTTGGCGTGAGTTTCGCGATCATCGACCGCGTTTACCATTCGTTCGACCAGGTCGCCTACATAAACAGGGGCCAGTTTGCTGTCGGCGCAGGCAAGCGGAAAGTAACCAAAAAACAATTTCAGAATACCGGCAAAGCGGTTGATAAAATCGTCCTCCTTACCAAACACGACCGATGGTTGAAAACTGGTTACCTGCAAGCCACGCTGGCCAAAGGTGTGCAACAGATTCTCGCCTTCACCCTTGGAGCGAAGATAAAGGCTGCTGCCAGTCGCCTGGTCGGCGCCCAGCGCGCTGACATGGAGCAGGCGTTTGATACCGGTTTCGCAACAGGCTTCGACCACTGCCTTGATAAAATCGACATGGTAACGACGAAAATCTCCCTTGCGCCTTTCGTGCAATATACCAACCAGATTGATGACCATTTGCTGCCCATCGCAGAGCTCTCTTAAACGAGCCTCATCCGTGATATTGGCTTCCAGCAGGCTTATATTGGGATGCACCAGCAGCGATCGATTTCGATGCGGTCGTCGACTGGGTACGGTGACATGCCAACCCCGGTTAGCGAGCGCAAACGCTAGCTGCTTGCCGATGAATCCGCTGCCACCGAGAAGTAAAGCATTGCGTTGTTTGTTCATACCGCCTTTTTTCTGCGTTGGTGATGGTGACGCGGTGGTCCGTTCTTGTGTCGCGGGCGCTGTGGCTTACCGCCACTGGGCTTCAAGCGGCCGCCTTTCATTTTAACCGGGGGCCTGGGTTTGATCAGCAAGTCGTTGCTGATTGACATTGTTGGAATCGTGCGACGTGTATAGGATTCAATATCGATCAGGTTCATCGCAAGATCTTCACAGGCAAAGCTAATCGCGGCACCCGATTTGCCCGCCCGCGCGGTACGCCCGATCCGATGCACGTAATCTTCCCCCAGCTCGGGTAGATCGTAGTTGAAAACATGGGTGACGTCGGGAATATGCAGACCTCGCGAGGCGACATCGGTGGCTACCAGGATCGAATACTCACCGTCGTGGAATTTCTTCAGCAGGGACTCACGTTTGTTTTGATGGATGTCCCCGGAAATTATCGCCGCTGATATGCCGTTGCCCTCCAGGTATTCCCAGATGCGGATAGTGGCATGCTTGGTGTTGGCAAAGATAATGCTGCGCTGTGGTTGTAGTTTTTGAATCAGGCCCAGCAGCAGCGGAATCTTTTCATGATTCGCCGGGTGGTAAACGCTCTGCTCGATACGATCCACCGTTGGCGAATCGGCATCGATTTTGATCAGCTGGGCCTGGTTCATATGTTCATAGGCCAATTCCATCACCTTTTGCGCCATGGTCGCCGAAAACAGCATATTCAAGCGTTTTTCGGGGTCGGGCAGGCGTCTTAACATGAAACGAACATCCGCAATGAAGCCCATATCAAACATGCGATCAGCCTCGTCCAGCACCATTGCCTCAATTAACTTGAAATCGAAAAGTCGCTGTTTGAAGAAATCGATCAGGCGCCCCGGTGTGCCGATGAGGATATCGACCGGCTCATCGAATTGCCTCTTTTGCTGTTCGTAAGCCTTACCACCGTAGCAGATCGCCAACTTGAGTGGCAGTTTGCGCAGCAGACTTTCCGCATCCTTGTGAATTTGGATTGCCAGTTCGCGCGTCGGTGCCACAATTAAAGTCTTTGGTTTACCCGCGACTGTGGCGGGTTTGTCCGAATGCAGGATCCTTTGCGCACAGGCAAGCAGAAACGCCATGGTTTTACCGGTGCCTGTCTGTGCCTGCCCGGAGACGTCTTTCCCGGCCAGTAGCAGGGGTAGTGATTTTTCCTGAATTGGGGTGCAATAATGGAAATCCATCTCGCCCAGCGCGTCCAGCAAACGTTGGTCAAGCTCCAGGGAGCTAAACTGCAGCTCGGTTAAGTGTTGTTGCGCCATACTCTAGAAAATTTCCTAAACTTCGAAGGTAATCGGACTATGGTAGCAAATTGCATGAAAACCTGCGCTGTGATTTGAAAAAGTCGATTTATATCCCCACATAGGTTTCACGGGCCGGAAATTCTGTACAGGATTCCTGCCATATTTGTATCATTGACAGTTAAATCTGATACGACTAAATTGTCCGTCTAACTGATTAAGCCATGGGGCTGGAGACACGCGTGAGTGAGAAAATAGTATACCTTTCAGATGACAGCTTCGATTCGGATGTGCTAAAGGCAGATCATCCGGTGCTCGTTGACTACTGGGCAGAGTGGTGCGGGCCCTGCAAGATGATCGCCCCGATCCTCGAAGAGATAGCCGATGAATACGATGGTCGACTCACGGTGGCCAAGCTCAATATCGACGATAATGCCAACACTCCCCCCAAGTATGGTATTCGTGGTATTCCAACCCTGATGCTGTTCAAGGATGGGGCAGTTGAGGCGACCAAGGTCGGTGCACTGTCCAAATCCCAGTTAACCGCTTTTCTCGACAGTAATATCTAGTTTTACAGGGCCAAAAAATAGATTCAAAAAGGGTCGTTGAATGAGGTAGACGACCCTGAATTACTGTGCTACGCTCTTTTTAGTCGACGCCGTATCTCCGCGGCGTTCCTGAACAAAAAAACCAAACACAATTCTCGATATTACCCATAGACCGTACTCACGTCTTTATTCCCCAACCCTGTAAATAGGGCACTCTTAAAATGAATCTAAACGAGCTCAAACAACATACCGTCCCCGACTTAATCGAAACTTTAAAATCCATGGGTGGTGACCACTCGGCGCGCATGCGTCGGCAGGACATCATCTTTAGCATCCTCAAATCACAGGCCAAGAAAGGCGAGGATATCTTCAGCGAAGGGGTGCTTGAAATTCTGCAGGACGGATTTGGATTTCTGCGTTCCGCGGACAGCTCGTACCTGGCCGGTCCGGACGATATCTACGTATCACCGAGTCAGATCAGGCGGTTTAACCTGCGTACCGGCGATACCGTCAGTGGCAAAATCAGGCCGCCCAAGGATAATGAGCGTTATTTTGCATTGCTTAAAGTCGATGAAATCAATTTCGATGCACCGGAAAACGTCAAGCACAAGGTTCTATTTGAAAACCTGACGCCATTACACCCCAACAGCCGTATGGTGCTTGAACGCGGCAACGGCAGTACCGAGGATATTACCGCGCGGATTATCGATCTGGTGTCACCGATCGGCAAGGGGCAGCGAGGCCTGGTAGTCTCGCCACCGAAAGCGGGTAAAACCCTGATGCTGCAAAACATCGCCCAGAGCATCGCCAGCAATCATCCCGATTGTTACCTGATTGTCCTGCTGATCGATGAGCGCCCGGAAGAAGTCACCGAGATGGCGCGCATGGTCAAGGGCGAAGTGGTCGCGTCGACTTTCGACGAGCCTGCCAGTCGCCATGTCCAGGTTGCCGAAATGGTCATTGAAAAAGCCAAGCGCCTGGTAGAGCATAAACGCGATGTGGTTATCTTGCTGGACTCGATCACGCGCCTGGCACGAGCCTATAACACCACGATTCCTTCTTCGGGCAAGGTGCTGACCGGTGGTGTTGATGCGCATGCATTACATCGCCCAAAACGCTTTTTTGGTGCGGCACGTAATATCGAAGAAGGCGGTAGCCTGACGATTCTTGCGACCGCGCTGATCGAAACCGGTTCCAAGATGGACGAAGTCATCTACGAGGAATTCAAGGGCACCGGCAACATGGAAATTCATCTCGATCGGCGCATCGCCGAAAAACGCGTGTTCCCGTCGATCAATATCAATCGTTCCGGTACGCGTCGTGAAGAGTTGCTAATTGACCAGGAAGAATTACAAAAAGTCTGGATCCTGCGCAAGTTTCTGCACTCGATGGATGAAATTGAAGCCATGGAATTTGTACTGGGTCGCATGCAAAGCAGTAAAACCAACCTCGAATTCTTCGATCAGATGAAGAAGTAGGTGTGGCCCGGGTTCAATCTTTTGAGCCGATCGTTGGTCATCAACCCCGAATCCTGATACTCGGCAGTATGCCGGGAACCGCTTCATTGCAAGCCGTTCAGTATTACGCCCATCCCCGCAATGCATTCTGGCCGATTATGGCCGAGCTGTTTGGCATCGATCCCACGGCCAGTTACGAGCACCGGGTGGAGGAGCTTTGTAGGCATCCATTGATTCTTTGGGACACTTTACGGGCCTGCCATCGACCCGGCAGCCTGGACTCGAATATCGATGCCAGGACGGTGCGCGCCAATGATTTTCCCGGGCTGCTGAAACGTTTCCCCGGGATTCGTGCAATTCTGTTCAATGGCGCCACCTCGGAGAAGTATTTCAAACAACTGGTAGTGCCGAACTTGCCGCAGTCGCGAGAAGTAGCGCTGCTGCGTATGCCGTCCACCAGCCCGGCGCATGCGGGAATGAACTTCGAACAAAAGCTTTCAGCCTGGCGTCGACTGATGGATTTTATCGATTAGGATTTGAGCAGTTTCTTGCGAACATGCGCCAACGGTGCTGCATCGTTGTATACCACCTGGTCGTTCTCGAGGCTAACCCCGAGCGAGGCCCATAATGCCTCGAGATCAACCGGGTAGGGATCCGCTTTCATCTTCAGGTACAGGGGTACCAGGACGTCAAGCCCGATAGCACGGTCAGCGGACTCGAATACCTGCATCGCACTCGAACTGGCATGCATCGATAGGCCGGCGTCCAGAACGCCACGCAGGGCATCACGCAGGCTAAGACGGTTTTCGCTCAATTTTCGAATTTCGATATCTGCAAGCATGCAGAAGATGGCGCCACCCCAGTAGGTACGCCCCCAGGTCGGGGTTAGATCCAGCCCTCGATCGCCGTACTTCGGCAGTCCCTGGGGCATACGGTTGATGAACCCGTTCCAGACGAATTCTTCGCTGAGATGACCGCGTTGTGCGCGGGCTATAGATTCGACGTAGGTCGCCAGTCCCTCCAGCCACCAACGATGCTCATCAGGCACATCGGCCATCGCCAGGTGGACCATTTCATGCACCATAATCCAGTCCTTGCGCAGCATTTCCGGCGTTATATTTTCACCGACCACGATTCGCAGGGAGGGTGAATCGCCACCGAATGCCTGGCCGAAACGTACCGCGTGACCACCGGTAACCTGCAGCTTGATATGTACACTTTTTACCGGAAAACGACCATAGTAGTGTTGCACCGTCTTAGTCGAGTACAGCACCCAGTCGAGGAGCATGTCTTTCTTGCCACGTAATACGTGATCACGGATTTCCACGCTGATCCTGCTGCCATTTATATCGAATGCAAATTCGGAGTCACTAACGGTTTCAATTTCGGGTTCGCCTGCATATAGACTACCGCAGAAAACCAGCAGCAACATGGCTACTCGTAACATGGTGACCCCTTTATTTTGTTATTCAATTTGTGACTGTGCAGAAGGGTAAAGGTTCATTCATCGGGACCCTGTTCCTTATGCTGCGCATCGAGGCCGGCGTCATACCAGTCGGCCCGGTCGCGCCAGAAAATATTGTCTTCCGGTTCAATACCCGGAGCTTCGCTCAACGAGCCGGCTGGAATTACCAACTTGCCGCTTTTCAGGCTGGTGTAAGGGACCACGGAGCCGCAGTGGGTACAAAAACACTTCGAGATAACCCCTGGCTTATCGGGTGTGTAGCGTTTGATTAAATTCTCACCGGCGAGCCATTCGATGCGATCGGCGCTGGTAAATATATTGGATGCATGAGCGGTGCCCGTGGAACGCCGGCACTGGCTGCAATGGCAAAGATGGAATTCATCGAAGGGTCCACTGACCTGGAACTGTACCTGTCCACAGAGGCAGGCGCCTTTTATCGGTTTACTCATGTTAGTAACCTCATGTTTGCTGACTCGCGATCAATCTCCGGATCACGTCATCGAAATGCCTTTCATGCACATTGGCATAGGCAAAGCGGATGAATTGCTCCTGGTCCCGGCCGAAATAACTTCCCGGCAGGCTAATGATTTCGTGTTGCTGGATTAAACGTTTGACGACATCACGAGCCGGCGCTTCGAACGGATGCTCGATGTAGGCGAAGTAGGCACCGGCACTGATCAGGCGGTAGTTAAGATCGGGGTGATCAAAAGCCCGCTTGATCGCAATGGCGCGGCGCGCCAGTTCGTCGGATTTCTCCAGTTTCCAGGCCTGCAGGTTTTGCAGGCCGTAAACCGCCGCTAGCTGGCCGGCATGCGGGGCACAGATTGCCGTGCAATCCTGGATTTTTTTAAGTTGATCGAGCAGTGCCTGGCTCGCGGCAACGGCACCGGTGCGGAAACCGGTAAGGCTGAATACCTTGGAGAAGCTGTACAAATGCACCAACGTTTCGCGCCAGTCGAGTCGTGAAAACAGGCGATGCGGGAGCTGATTGATATCGATAAAATCACGGTAAGTTTCATCCATGATCAAGGCGAGTCCGTGCTCGCGGGCAAGTTCAAAAAATTGCTCGATACATTCGTGACTGTAAATAGCGCCGCTCGGATTGTTTGGCGTTACCAGCAAGATTGCGCGGGTGCGCTCGTTAATCAACGAGCTTGCTTCACTTGCGTCTGGCATCGCGGTCTCGGCATTGAATGACAGGTAGCGTGGTACCACGGCACGGGTTGTCAACCACATCTGGTGATTGAAATAGCAGGGCAGCGGCACGATAACCTCGTCACCCGCCTCACACAGGGTGTCGATAACCGAGCAAAACGCCTGGTTGCAGCCCGCGGTTATCAGGATGTCATCGGCAGTGACGGATCCCTGGTAACGCTCGCTGATATTAGCGGCCAATGCTTCGCGCAAGGGTGGAATGCCGCGGATGTCGGTGTAGGTGGCCCCTTCGCCTGCCTTGATCGCGTCCCCGAGGTAGTCCCTGAGCGACTGTGGTGGCAGATGCGCCGGCACTGCCTGGCACATGTCGATCAGGTTTTCGGACTCTGGGCTCGTTACCCAGGACCAGGCTTCGGCGATTGGTGCCGCTGCGCAATCAACTACGTTTGGATTGAATTTCATGGCGCTTACCGGGTAATTTCGACCGATGTTAGTGAATTTGAGGCTGCCTTACCAGCCTCAAAAAGCTATGCCATAATACGTGGCGAATTTAAGCATGAGATATACCAATGAAATACTTACACACCATGGTGCGGGTGCACGACCTGGAAGCGTCTCTCGGGTTTTACCGGGATTTGCTTGGCCTGGTTGAAACCGATCGCTATGAAAGCGAGGAAGGCCAGTTCACGCTGGTATTCCTCGCGGCAGCGGAGGATCTCGAGCAGGTCAAAGCTGAACGTGCGCCGCTGGTCGAATTGACTTACAACTGGGACGCTGAGGAATACCAGGGTGGGCGTAATTTCGGTCACCTGGCTTACGCGGTGGATGATGTTTACGCGGTTTGCCAGAAAATGCTGGACGCCGGTATTACCATCAACGTGCCGCCGCGCGATGGGCATATGGCGTTTTTTCGTTCGCCGGACAACATCTCGATCGAGCTTCTGCAAAAAGGTGAGCCGTTAGCACCAGCTGAACCCTGGGTATCGATGCCGACAACCGGTGAATGGTAGTCGTGGAGCCTTACCTCGAAGGCCGGATCGCAATTATAACCGGTGGCTTTACCGGCATTGGCAAGGCGATTGCAATCGCGCTGGCCGAACGGGGAGCGACCATCGCGGTCGGTGCACGCCGACAACCCGGGGCAGTTATCGAGGAACTGAAGGCCGTCAGCGATGCGTTTTTTTATCAAAAACTTGATGTTGCCGATGTCGATAGCGTGGCTGCATTTGTAGAGGCGCTGGCAAACGAACATGGGGATGCCGATATCCTCGTCAATTCGGCAGGGGTGACCGCGCATGAACTGGTTTGCGGTCATGATGAAAAATCATGGCTCGATGTCATCGATATCAATCTTTCCGGGCCGTTTCGCATGATTCGTGCCTGTTTACCAAAAATGATCGAACGCCGCTGGGGGCGTATCATCAATATTGGTTCTACCGCGGCAACCACGGCCGTAGCCGATCATGCAGCCTACTGTGCATCCAAATCGGGGTTGCTGGGATTGAGCCGGGCGGTTGCGCTTGAAGGTGCCCCGCATGGCGTTAGTTCGGTCGTCATCAGCCCGACCTGGGTACAAACCGAAATGTTCAATAGCAGTATGCAGATCCAGGCAGGAAAAGCCGGGCGCAGCGTCGACGAGGAAATTGAGAAACTGGTTGCCGAACAACCGCAGAAGCGCCTGGTGCAACCACGGGAGCTCGGCGCACTGGCCGCCTTTTTGTGCCGCGATGAAGCGCTGGGTATTACCATGGAAGACATCCAGCTCAATGCCGCGGCTTTGTGGTAGATTAGCGCAATGTCGATGCTGAACTTGAGCACCAGTTACTTTGCGATCGATAACCCGTTACGCTGGCTGGATCGCTGGATTCACAGGTATCAGCACCATCAAACCGTGCGCATCAACCAGCGTGACGTGGATGTCTGCTGGACCGGGCGCGCCGAGGCTGCGCTGCAGTCGAACCAGCAACCATTGATCATCGAATTACAACTGTACTTCTCCTGTGTCGTCAAGAAGAGAGTGCTGTTTCATCGACAGGTGGAATTCGATACTGCAACGGTCAATCACAAGCTCAAACTCGCTTTTCGACCGATCGCGTCAGCGGTTTGCGATCCGCGAGAATTTGCCTTGAACCATCCCATGGGTAAAGACCTGTCGCAGGGAGTCGCCGGGCGCATGGTTCCAACTCGTGTCGAGTTTGATTTTCGTCAGGGTGAATGGGAAGGCCAGTTCCATTACTGATCTTTGTAATCTCCGAGACCAGGTAAAATTTCAACCAAAACAGCCGCTTATCCAGCTTAAAAGGCTTTCAGAAGCTGCTGTTATCTGGTTTTGAAAACTTCGCGTAAATCAGCCCGATAATTGCTCCCGCGATACCCTGCTCTAACAGGGCCCAGGCGGGGTCAATCAACAAGTCCATCGATGGGAATCGGTAAATGCCGTGCAGCACCAGGGCCTGGGGCAGCAGCCAGAAGATTCCCGCTACCATGCCAAACAGAAAACCGGACCGGACCGAGTAGGATGCCGGGCTGACCACGCGTGGATAAATCAGGGTCATGAGCAAGGCGAGCAGTGCGTAACCGAGCGCTATAAGCCCCAGGTTCGGGGCCTCGCGCAGCATCGCGGAGTCGATATTTTCACTAACCAGTTCGTTGACCACCAACCCGTTAAAAAGACCGGCCATGACAAACATGGTGAGGAAGGCCAGCAATACGGATAAAAATCTGATTTTCATGGATGTTTCCCCGCGGCGGCATTAAAGTTTTGATTTTGCAGCATGGCACTGATGCCTACGGCGACCAGGGCCGCACCGAATACAGCTGCAGTAATGCGAGCCACCTCGATATCGCCTGCCGGGCTCAGGCCCACACCAAAGGCGATGGCCGACAGGATAAGGAAAAGGCCGAGATAGCCTGGAATAATTCGGCATCGTTTCCACGCTGCACCCAGCAGCGCGTAGCCAACTACCGTAAGAAAACCGGAGACAGGAAAGGCGAACGCCACCATGCCCATGGTGTCGCCGGCGCCATAGTCGTTTATCACCTCAGGATAATTTGTTGCCATGAACGGGGCGATTAATACCTCGTAGTAATCGAGTCCGAAAATCATCATCATGCCGACAAAAAGCATGACGTAACCAGTCAGCCCGAGTCTTCCGGCGCGCTGTGCCGTAACTGCATAAAGTGCAGTCGTGCCCAGCAGGCCGAGTACCAGGGAAACAGCAAACAACGCATGAATCAGTATCCAGCTGGACGAAGCGATCACTTCCGCTGGCATATGCTGCGGGTGCGAGATATAGGAGTAACCGAGCGCGAGCCCACTGATGATCATCAGCAGGCCACCCGCACGGATGAAACCCAGTTTCGTCATTGTCCGCCTCCCGTCAGAATTCCCGCATTATAAATCAACTGGACCGAATCGTATTGCCTACTTGATTTTGCCTGCAACGGCCTGGAATGAGTGGTGGATTCGCCGGGTTAAGATTGCCTCGTGATGGAAGATCCTGCAACCCGGCGGTAGGGCCGGTAATTAGCGGTAGTTGGGATTTCGTCGGGGTAATTACCTGCCAGGCTGGCCAATGGATTTGACGATTCAGCCTGTCTATACTGTGCGCAACCTCCCGGATGGCCATTTGACGGACTGCGAAGCCCCATGAGCACGGTAAACCTTTCCCTCCCCTCGTTGCAGGCGCTCGCCGAAGCGATCCTCGTCGCGCACGATACAAGCGCAACCAATGCCGAACAGGTGGCCGCAGCGCTCGTCGCCGCAGAGTCCGATGGTCAACAGGGTCATGGTGCGTCGCGCATTCCATCCTACGCCGCACAGGCAAAAAGCGGCAAGGTCGACGGGCACGCCACGCCGATATTGAAGCGCGCAGGTGGCACGGCCCTTACCATCGATGCAGTTCACGGATTTGCCTACCCGGCACTCAACCTGGCGTTCGATGCCTTGTGCGAGCTGGCGCTGGAAAATGGTATCGCAGCGGCTGCCATCACGCGTTCCCACCACTCGGGGGTAGCCGGGCACCAGGTCGAACGGCTTGCCGAGCAGGGACTGATCGGGCTGTGCTTTTGCAACACACCGCAGGGTATCGCACCGTGGGGGGGCAACCGCGGCGTGTTCGGCACGAACCCGGTGGCATTCGCTGCGCCACGACCTGGCTCCCCGCCGCTGGTTATCGACATGAGCCTCAGCAAGGTCGCTCGCGGAAAAATAAATGTGGCGGCACAGCGCGGCGAATCGATACCGGAAGGCTGGGCGGTTGATTGTGACGGTGCTCCCACCACTGATCCAGATACTGCCATGCAGGGCACCCTACTGCCGATGGGGGATGCCAAGGGGGCACAACTGGTGCTGATGGTCGAGGTGTTGGCCGCCGCCCTCACGGCATCGAACTTCGGATACGAAGCCAGTTCGTTTTTTACGGGAACGGGTGAACCGCCCGGTGTCGGTCAGTTCATGATCGCGATCGACCCGCAGCCTTTCTCGAATGGCGCCTTTGCCGGTCGGCTCGAGGCGTTGCTGGCGGCGATGCTCGATCAACCAGGGACACGGCTGCCAGGTGCGCAGCGATTCATTCGCCGGGATGCGGCCGAACGTGACGGGGTTAATATACCGCAAACGCTCTACGACGAATTAGTCGCGATGCGCGATCCGATGTGATCGAATGAGTACCCGGGTGCGGTTTTTCATCTAAAAAGCCATGACAAAAGGTTGCTTTGGATTATCGCCGAAAAAAAAATGGCCAGGCAGCGGGATATGGGGTATCCCGGTACGCCTGGCCGAAAGTTACAACCGAAGAGCGCGTGTAACTCTGATTCGGTTAATGCTAGTCCCAGTTCAATGCGCCACCGGTTTGATACTCGGTCACGCGGGTCTCAAAAAAGTTTTTCTCCTTTTTCAGGTTTGCCTGCTCATCCAGCCACGGTAATGCGTTTTCAGCACCCGGGAATGGAATCGCATGGTTCAGTTTGTTGGCGCGACGATTGGCGATGAAACGAAATTGCGCCAGGTGATCTTCAGCGCTGTATCCCAGGATTGGATCCGGTAACAGGTAATTCGCGTACTGCATCTCCGCGGCTTCAGCTTCTTCCCACATTTGCTGGATCACTTTTGGATCGAGCTTGATATTTTCTTCCAGAACGATTTGCTTGCAGACGCGGATGCCAAACGAAGCATGCAGTACTTCATCACGCATGATGTACTGGAATTGTTCTGCCGTACCTTTCATTAGCCCGCGTCGCTGTAATGCAAAAATCGGGCTGAAGCCATTGTAAAACCAGGTGCCTTCGAACACGCCGGCGAAAAAGGTATAAGCGAGTACGAAGTTTTCGAGTTCATCACGATCTGTCAAATCGATGTCCGCACGTAACACCGAATCGAGGCGCCTGTTACACATCTGGATCTTGTGGTGAATCTCCGGAACGACACGGTAACGGTTGTAGATTTCACCCTGGTCGAGTCCGAGGGATTCGATACAGTGCTGATAAGTCCAGGTGTGCATCGCTTCTTCATAAACCTGGCGCGCCTGGTAAATCTGCAATTCGGGCGCCGTCATTTTCTCCATCACCGCGAGCCCGATATTACGCATTGCGAGAATATCCGACGTCGTCAGGTAAGACAGTACATTTTCATAGACATGGCGTTCTTCCAGCGTCAGCTTATGCTGGAAATCATGCACATCCTGGGTCATGTTGATATCGAGCGGAGTCCAGTGATTCTTGTTGGCGTTAAGAAAGTATTCCCAGGCCCACGGATACTTGAACGGCGCCAGCTGGTTGATATCGGCAATGCCGTTTACAACTCGCTTGTCTTCCGCATTTATCGGTTTTGCCGTGAGCGGGACTGACGTAGTCTGGGATGTTTCGCCGGCACCAGTATCATCAAGCGGAATCTCGCGCGCAAGCGGTGTAACCGCTGGCTCTGCATTCATCACAGGCGTCTCCAGTGCCGATTCCGGTGCTCTTGGTGCTTGTGGGCTTAATGGTTCATCCCAATTCAACATACTGTTCTCCTACGTGTGTATCTAATCCTGGTTACTGACATGCTTCACAATCCGGGTCGAGAATCGAGCAAACTTTAGGCTCTGGCTCCAACGCTGGTTCGAGCGTCTCGGTCGCAGATTTCTCAACTGCGGTGGCTCCCAGCGAGCGCAGGTAATAGGTTGTCTTCAGGCCTCGCACCCAGGCCAGCTTGTACAGGTTGTCGAGCTTTTTGCCGGACGGTTCGGCCATGTAAAGATTGAGCGATTGTCCCTGGTCGATCCACTTTTGCCGGCGCGATGCGGCTTCGACCAGCCAGCGCGAATCGACTTCAAACGCGGTTGCATAAATCGCTTTCAAATCTTCCGGCACCCGATCGATGCTCTGCACGCTGCCATCGTAATACTTGAGATCGTTGACCATGACATCGTCCCACAAACCGTGCCGCTTCAAATCATCCACCAGGTAAGGATTAATGACGGTAAATTCACCAGACAGGTTCGATTTGACAAACAGGTTCTGGTATATCGGCTCGATCGACTGGCTGACACCACAGATATTCGAAATGGTCGCGGTCGGTGCAATCGCCATCGTGTTCGAATTGCGCATGCCGATACTCATGACACGTTGACGCAGGCTGTCCCAGTTCATGCGTGAACTGTCGTCCTGTTGCAGGTAGTCGCCACGAACTTCGCGCAACCGCGTTACCGAGTCGATTGGCAAGATACCCTGGCTCCAGAGTGAGCCCTGGTAGCTGGAATAGGGGCCGCGTTCCTCTGCGAGATGCGTCGAAGCCTGGATCGCGTAGTAACTGACCGCTTCCATTGATTCATCGGCAAACTCGATTGCGCCTTCCGAGGCATAGGGAATATGTTGCTTGTATAAGGCATCCTGGAAACCCATGATGCCGAGTCCAACCGGGCGATGGCGCAGGTTGGAGGTGCGAGCCTGCGGCACACTGTAGTAATTGTAATCAATCACGTTATCAAGCATGCGCATCGCGGTATTGATGGTTTGCTCGAGCTTCAAGAGGTTCAGGCCGTTTTCGTCGACATGCTGAGGCAGGTTTACCGAGCCCAGGTTGCAGACCGCGATTTCTGTATCGGAGGTATTCAGAGTGATCTCGGTGCACAGGTTAGACGAATGCACGACGCCGGTATGTTGCTGCGGTGAGCGGATATTGCATGGGTCCTTGAAGGTTACCCACGGATGGCCCGTTTCGAACAGCATGCCGAGCATTTTGCGCCACAGATCGATTGCCTTGATACGGCGGAAAGACTTGATTTCACCCCGATCGGCCTTTTCTTCGTAAGCCAGGTAAGCGGTTTCAAAGTCAGCACCATAGAGGTCGTGCAGGTCAGGTACTTCGCAGGGAGAGAACAGGGTCCACTGGCCTTCTTCGGCGACCCGTTTCATGAATAGATCGGGAATCCAGTTCGCGGTATTCATGTCATGCGTGCGACGTCGTTCTTCGCCAGTATTTTTGCGCAGATCGAGAAAATCTTCGATATCGAGATGCCAGGTTTCGAGGTAGGCGCACATTGCGCCCTTGCGTTTACCGCCCTGGTTGACCGCGACGGCAGTATCATTGGCAACCTTCAGGAACGGAACCACACCCTGTGATTTGCCGTTGGTACCCTTGATATGTGACCCCATGCCGCGCACCCGGGTCCAGTCGTTACCCAGGCCACCGGCAAATTTGGACAGCATTGCGTCGTCTTTAATCGCGCTGAAAATACCGTCAAGATCGTCGGGTACCGTGGTCAGGTAACAACTCGAAAGCTGGGGACGCAGCGTTCCCGAATTGAACAGGGTAGGGGTGCTGCTCATGAAATCAAAGGAAGACAACAGGTTGTAAAATTCGATGGCACGCTCTTCACGCTTGACTTCGTTGATTGCCAGTCCCATCGCGACGCGCATATAAAATGCCTGCGGTAATTCGAAACGTACGTCGTGATAATGAATAAAGTAGCGATCGTACAAGGTCTGCAGTCCAAGGTAGGTAAACTGGTGATCTCGTTCGGGCTTAAGGGCGTTGCCGAGGAGTTCCAGGTCGAACTTGAGTAATTCCTTGTCGAGTAATTCGAGCTCGGTTGCTTTCTTGATGTAATTGCCAAAAAATCCGCAATAGCGATCGGCCATTTCGGCAAATGTTGCGCTGGGTGCGCCATCATTTATGAAGCCCAGGGATTCGGCACGCAGTTCGTCGAGTAACAGGCGCGCTGCGACCTGAGAGTACTCAGGTTCAGCATCAATCAGTCCGCGCGCGCTCATCACCACGGTGGGACTGACATCTTTTTGTGCTACGCCATCAAACAGGTTCTTCAGGGTGCCTTTGTAAACACGTTCGGCACTGACGCTTTCCAGCCCGCTACAGGCCTCATCAATAATAGTTTGCAGGCGCTGGGTGTCGAGCGGAGCAATGCTGCCGTCTTTCTGTTTGACGGTGAGCTCAATGCGCTCTTCCTCGGCGTATTGTTCAGGAGTATCTATCTTGCTCTGCGCACGCGCGGCTGAACGTTCTTCCCGGTAAAGCACGTATGAACGGGCAATTTTCTGTTCACCGTTGCGCATCAGGGCCAGTTCGACCTGGTCCTGGATATCCTCGATCTGGAAGGTACCGCCATCAGGCTGACGTCGAGTCAGTGTATCGACCACGAGATTGGTCAACTTTTCTACGGTTTCATGAACCCGGGACGAAGCGGCTGCCTGACCACCTTCGACGGCCAGGAATGCCTTGGTCATTGCGACTGCAATCTTGTCTTTGTCAAAACTGGTTAACTTGCCATTGCGTCGTACGACGTTGTAATTAGTGCTAAGTGCGTTGCTGTTGTCTGCTGCTACTACCGGCGCTGTCTTAATAGGTGTGACAGCTGCCTCTGTTAAGGGTGATTCAATATTTTGCATTTAAAGCCCGATCCGTGATTTCAAAAATTACTGCGCGAACATGATCCGCGATTGTTAATTCCGGCTATTTCTTTCCTTATGGATAGTTAAAGTAATTTCTAACTATCGCGCACAAGTACTTGTACTTTTGCGGATTGGAATGAACCAGTCGGCTTTTAATATTAGTTATCGGTGTATATTTACCTGATACACAATATAATGTGTTTTGGCGGAAGGTCAAGTACATTATGTTGTGTATTTCTCTGTGGAGACGTGGGGAATATCCTGTGGATAAGTCGGTATTTGTTGCTAGAAATGGCGTCAGCAAAGGCTTCTAGCTAATTGATTTCATTTACCTCGAAATTTCGCTAATTAAAAAATACTATTTTGTTAAAAAAATCATAAAAAATATGTATAAGCCAATCGCTATCAAAACAAACCCGGGCTGTGGCAATGCGATATAGATTGGGAATCGATCTCGGTGGAACCAAAACCGAAGTGCTTGTTCTAGACCCTGATCAGCGCCCGGTCTATCGTCAACGGGTCACCACCCCGGCTCACAGCTACGATGAAATTCTGGCCATGATCGCCGATCTGGTGCTTAACGCAGAAGGGAAGGTCAAACGGGAAATGACCATCGGAATTGGAATTCCGGGTGCCATTTCACCGGCAACGGGCTTACTGCGAAATTCAAATACGGTTTGCATGAATGGACGTCCGTTTTTAAGCGATGTCGAAACTTTGCTGCAACGCGGAATTCGTGTCGACAACGATGCCAACTGTTTTACCCTGTCGGAAGCGCTCGGAGGTGCTGCCAGGAATTACCCGATCGTGTTTGGCGTGATTATCGGAACCGGTACCGGGGGTGGTTTGGTGATCGACGGTAGATTGGTGAACGGACCCCACTCGATTAGTGGCGAGTGGGGGCATAATCCGTTGCCCTGGCATACTGATGAGGACGGATCGCCAGGCTGTTATTGTGGCAAGACTGCATGTATCGAAACCTTTCTTTCAGGGCCCGGGTTCTCACGGGGTTTTCTGTCTCGTTTTGGACGCATGCTTTCGAGCGAGGAGATTGTTGCTGCAGCCGATGCGAGCGATACCGAGTGTCGCGAGATGATAGACAGCTATCACGATCAAATGGCCCGAGCGCTTGCCCATGTCATTAATATTATTGATCCACATGCGATTGTTGTGGGCGGTGGTATGTCAAATATTGATTCAATCTATGCCGGGGTTCCAGCACGGCTCCCCGCTTACGTGTTTTCCGACTTTGTCGAAACTTTAATTTTGAAAGCCGAAAGAGGGGATGCCAGCGGTGTTTATGGCGCGGCAATGCTTTGGGAATAATGTTTCTTTTTCTACTAAGCTCAAAGCCTAGCGAAATGATAAGGCAAATATGGCCAGCGTTAATCCATTAGATGTCGCGGCGGCACAGGGAACCATCGGTCTTCAGCTGCTGGTTGAAGAAGTTGATAAACTGGTGAGCCTGCCAGATATCTACTATCGCCTCGAGGAATTGATTGTCGATCCAAACTCGACCACTGATTCGATTGCAGACCTGTTGCGTAGTGACCCGGATTTGTGTGCGCGCATGTTACGCATGGCGAACAGTGCTTTTTACAGCTTTCCAACCAGGATTGAATCCATCGAACGGGCCGTGAGTACCATTGGCTTGCGCCAGATTCGTGAGTTGGTCCTGGTCACCGCGGTGATTCAGGCCTTCGAGGGAATACCTTCGGCCAAAGTAAATATGGCCAGCTTCTGGGAACATAGTGTCGCGGTCGCCATCATGTCGCGCGAGATCGGTCAATCCGCCGGAATTCCAGGCGCCCAACACTACTATATCCCCGGCCTGTTGCATGATCTTGGACGCCTGGTGATGTATCTGAAGTTACCCGGCCTGATGATTGAATTGCTGCAAAAACGAGACACCAGCGGCATCGCCATGGATCAACTCGAGCGTGAAATCCTGAGCTACTCGCATGCAGATATTGGTGGATGTCTACTCGAGTTCTGGAAACTTCCGCAGTCGATCTGGGAACCCGTAGCAATGCATCATAATCCGGCAAATAGCGGGGAGTTTATGTTGACTGCCTGTGCAATCCATATTGCGGATGCCTGGATTAACGCAAATCAAAGCGGCAGCAGTGGCAGCAGATTCGATCTCGAGATTGATCCCGAGGCGCTTGAACTGGTGGGTGTCGATATGGAGGCGGTCGAAAATGCAGCGCGGGTCGCGGCCGAACAAACCCAGGCGGTGGTGCGACAATTCATGGGGCACTAGGATATCCCAGGTCCGACAGGCTGCTAACCCAGAACCAGGGTTGCCAGTCCGAGAAACGCAATGATACCGACAACGTCGGTAACCGTGGTCAATACCACACCACCGGCGATTGCAGGGTCGATACCGATCTGACGCAAGACGACCGGAATGACTGCTCCCGCAAGTGCCCCTGCCAACAGGTTCACAACCAAGGCAAATGCGATGACCATGCCAATCGCGAAATTCCCAAACCAGATTATTGAAAGCGAAGCCACTACCAGTGCCCACAGTAGCCCGTTTAGAAATCCGACCGATATCTCCTTGGTAATCAGTGAACGGTAGTTCGAGCTGCCGAGTTGTCCGAGGGCGAGCCCGCGGATTGCAATGGTGAGAGTTTGAGAACCAGCGATGCCGCCCATGCTGGGTACGATGGTAATCAGGATAGCAAGCGCGACTACCTGGTCGAGAATATCTTCAAAAAAACCGATGACATAGGCCGCCAGAAAAGCGGTCAGAAGGTTAATTCCAAGCCAGATACCACGTCGTCTGGAGGTGACCAGCACCGGTGAAAACATGTCTTCTTCTTCGGACAGACCGGCCCTGCTCATAATAGAGTGATCGCCTTCATCGCGAATAACATCGACCACGTCATCGATGGTAATACGACCGATCAGTCGGTGTTCCTCATCGACGATCGGCGCACTCACCAGGTCGTATTTTTCAAATTCACGGGCCACTTCGTTATCAGACATATGCACGTGCATCGCGTCGACATCGGTGCGCATAATACTTTTAACTTCAACTTCCGGGTCATTGGTGAGCAAGTCACGCAGATACAATGAACCCATGTAATGGTCGCGACGGTCGGTGACGAATAACTGGTCGGTATGATCCGGTAACTCGCCGCGGATGCGCAGGTAACGCAACACCACATCGAGTGATACGTCGGCGCGTACCGTGACCTGGTCGAGGTTCATCAGGCCACCGGCGGTATCCTCGCTGTACGATAATACCGATTCGAGCCTTTCACGCTTGTTCGCATCCAGCGTATGCAGGGTCTGTACAAGCTTGTCGGTCGGTAGCGCCAGGATGATATCGGCTTGATCGTCGACGTCGGGCAGGGTTTCGACGATGGCGGCGATCTCTTCGGGATCGAGCTCTTTGAGCTTGGCGTCGCTAATATCGTCCTGGGTTTCAAGCAGTACTGCACCCAGGTCACCCGGTTCGATCAGGGGCCAGATCGAATCGCGCTGCTGTGCTGGCAGCGAGTCAAGCAGTAAGGCGATCTCCGCGACGTTAACGGAGCTTAATAGTTTTGATATCTCAACCTTGTCGTCGGTTTCAAGCGCAACCGATACGTCCTGGCGTAGCTGTTCGATATCTTCTTCAATCATGTTGCGGTCATTCGGTTTCGCCGAAGCGGTCGTTTATTAACTCCACTATCGCGTCGCGGCAGGCCTGTTCGTCGTTACCCTCGACCTCCAGCTCGAGTTCAGCACCCTTGCTGGCGGCAAGCATCATAACGCCCATTATGCTCTTGGCATTAACACGATTACCCTTGCGAGTAATGAATACCTCGCTTTCGAACTGGCTGGCGCAGCTTACCAGCTTGGAAGCTGCACGTGCATGCAGGCCGAGTTTATTCATGATGGTAATGTTTTCGAAGATCATTCTTGTTCCAGTTGAATACCGCTTCTACCGCCATTGAGAGCAGTCTCGCATATTTGCTCCAGCGGTTGTTGCGCGTAGTTCAATACACTCAGCAGCATCGGCAGGTTAATCCCGCTGACAACTCGCGCATTGCGATCGCTACTAAAATACCTGGCGAGGTTGTCGGGTGTCGCTCCATATACATCGGTGAGTATCAGCACACCCTGGTCATTATCCCGATCCTTTATCGCGTTGTGTATCAAATCGGCATACTTGCCGAGTACCGTGGGCTCGAGGTCCGCGGGTACTGACACCAGGGAAATCGGTAGCACGGGTTGTGTGAAAATTGTCCTGGCGACGCTGACCAGTTGCGCGCCTATATCTTCGTGAGTAATCACTAGTATCCCGACGCTCATGTCATATCCCGATGACGGGTGGAAAGGTTGCCACGGTCCTTTTTGAATTCGGCGGAGATTCGCTCTGCCAGGTATACCGAGCGATGCTTGCCACCGGTACAGCCAATCGATATCGTCATGTAACTGCGATTCTCTTTTTCGAAGCGAGGAATCCAGTCAGTCAGAAAAGAATAGATTGATGTAAACATTTTCTCGACATCTTCGTATTTTTCGAGATACTTGACTACCGCCTGGTCGCATCCGGTTAATGGCCTGAGATTTTTTTCCCAATGAGGATTGGGCAGGCAGCGGACATCGAAAACAAAATCAGTATCGGGCGGGACACCGTTTTTAAAACCGAAAGACTGAATCAATACACCCATCTCTGAAGTTGTTTGCGACAACAGTTGATCAATGATCATTTGCCGCAGTTCGTGCACACTTAAATTTGAACTATCAATTGAAAGGTCGGCGTTGGCATGTATATCTTCCAGCAATTTCTTTTCTTGCTGAATGGCATCGGCTAACGGCAGACCGGTTCTGGAAAGTGGATGTTTGCGGCGGGTTTCGCTGAATCGTTTTAGTAGCCTGGAAGTATCCGAGGTCAGGAACAGAACTTTAAGCTGCAGTGAATGCTTGCTAATCTGTTGCATGATGACATCGAAACGATCTGTATTGTCGACACCGCTGCGGGCATCGATGGCAATCGCTACCAGGTCATATGGCTCCGGCGTGGTATTGATCATGTTATCGACTAGTTCCGGCAGCATTCCGAGCGGCAGGTTATCGATGCAATAGTATCCCGCGTCCTCCAGGGTATGCAGGGCTACGGTTTTTCCGGAACCGGACAGGCCGCTGACAATCACCAGTTTCACTTTTCTGTCATCCTCGAAGCTTTAGTCTAAAAGTTCAAAATCCTGCGAAACGGCCTGCTTTTGGCGCGTGATAAAATCTTGTGCGGCATTGTACCCGTTTATTTGCAATAAGTTGAAATAGTCCGCAGCATCAAAGGT
>Ga0265303_10000312_pt1 | contig 26536 bp, 22 predicted proteins | sample Helome_2_FD_192494 | JGI IMG/M metagenome (GOLD analysis project Ga0265303, IMG submission 192494) | Marine sediment microbial communities from subtidal zone of North Sea - Hel_20160317 (Illumina Assembly) | ecosystem: Environmental > Aquatic > Marine > Subtidal zone > Sediment ... | reverse complement strand
CGTGGCATCAATTCTCAACGCCGTCGTCGCTGCCGTGGACGTCCCGGTAACGCTGAAGTACCGCACCGGCTGGGACACCGAACACCGCAATGCCGTCGACATCGCGCAGATCGCAGAGGATGCCGGCGTGGCGGCGCTCGCCATTCATGGGCGTACGCGCGCGTGCGGGTACAAGGGTGACGCCGAATACGAGACCATCGCCGCTGTCAAACAGTCAGTTTCCATACCGGTCATCGCCAACGGCGACATTCGCACAGCGGAGAAGTCGCTTGAGGTTTTGCGCCTAAGCAATGCAGACGGCTTGATGATTGGTCGCGGCGCCCAGGGCCGCCCGTGGATCTTCCGCGAACTTGGAATACTTCTAAATCCGACTGCGGAAAATACGCAACTAGATAAAACTGAATTGCGTGATATTATGCTCGGCCACTTGAGCGATATGCACCGGTTTTATGGGGATCTGACCGGCGTTCGAGTGGCACGCAAGCATCTGACCTGGTACTGCAAAAGTCTGGATAATGCCGCCGATTTTCGTCATCAGGTCGTGCGTGTCGAGCATGCTTCAGAACAAATCAGATTGACGAAGGAATTCTTCAGGAACTGACCAACGTGGCCCAAAGAACGAATAACAAAAACACCGACCTGACGTCCCGGAAAAGCAAGAAACCGCTCTGCAAACACACTGAAGATGCACTCGATCAGTACTTTACGACTTTAGATGGCGACCGCCCCGGCGACTTGTATGATCTTGTTATGAGCGAGGTTGAACGACCCTTGTTCAAGGCCGTCATGGATTACACGCAAGGCAACCAAAGCCAGGCTGCCGGCATTCTCGGCATCAACCGCGGTACCTTGCGAAAGAAACTCAGGACTTATTTGCTCATCAAGTAGGAGCCGTTTCGGCATCCCTCTTTTCTACCAGGTGCACCCATGTTGAACGTACGACGCGCGCTCGTCAGTGTCTCTGACAAGCGTGGCTTGATTCCATTTGTAACGGGCCTCGCCGAGCTTGGCGTAGAAGTGCTCTCGACCGGCGGCACCTGCCGTCAACTGCGCGATGCCGGACTGGATGTCATTGAGGTCTCGGAGAAAACGGGGTTTCCGGAGATCATGGACGGTCGCGTGAAAACGCTGCACCCAACCATCCATGGGGGACTCCTGGGCCGTCGTGGCACCGACGAGGCCGTCATGGCCGAGCATGGCATCGAGCCGATCGATCTGCTCGTCGTCAACCTGTATCCATTCGAACAAACGATCGCACGCGACGATGCGACGATCGATGACGCAATAGAGAACATCGACATCGGCGGACCGGCAATGATTCGCGCCGCTTCAAAAAATCATGATGGCGTGGCCGTCGTCGTAAGCCCGGACGACTATGAGTCGATTCTCGACATGCTGAAGGACGGCCAACTCTCTCTCGAGGATCGCCGCCGCCTTGCAGCCAAAGCCTATGCACACACGGCCGCCTACGACACGGCCATCACCGGTTACCTGTCGCGATCGCTGGGGGACGACGCGCTCGGCGAGCGTTTCCTGTATGCGGGCAGCCTGTCGGAACGGCTTCGATACGGTGAAAATCCACACCAACAGGCGGCGTTCTACGTGGATCAGCACGCTCCGGCAGGCTCACTGGCCGCTGCAAGGCAGCTGCAGGGCAAGTCATTGTCCTACAACAACATCGCCGACAGCGATGCTGCCCTGGAATGCGTGAAACAGTTCGGAGATCCAGCCTGCGTCATCGTCAAACACGCCAACCCCTGCGGCGTCGCTGTTGCCGACAACATTCTCGACGCCTACGACAAAGCCTTCGAGACCGACCCGACGTCAGCGTTTGGCGGCATCATTGCATTCAATCGCCCCCTCGACGCGAAGACGGCAGGCGCCATCGTGGACCGCCAGTTTGTCGAGGTGATCGTGGCACCGGCTTACGCTGCGGAGGCGCTTGAAATCATCCAGCACAAGAAGAACGTCCGAGTACTCGAGACCGGTGACTGGCCGGCTACTTCGCTGACGAGTTTTGATTTCAAAAAGATTTCGGGCGGCCTGCTCGTACAGAATACCGATGTCGGCATTGTCGGCGCGGACGATCTCGAGGTCGTTACCGAAAGAGCCCCTACAGCGCAGCAAGTCCAGGACATGTTGTTTGCCTGGACCGTCGTCAAGTACGTGAAATCCAACGCCATTATCTTTTGCAAGGAGAACAGGACCGTTGGTGTGGGTGCCGGCCAGATGAGCCGCGTGTACAGCACCCGGATCGCGGCGATCAAAGCCGCCGATGAGAATCTCGACGTCAGAGGTTCGGTAATGGCGTCGGATGCATTTTTTCCATTCCGGGATGGCATCGACGCTGCCGCCGAACACGGCATTGCGGCCATCATCCAGCCAGGAGGGTCGATGCGTGATGACGAGGTCATCCAGGCCGCCAACGAGCATGGCCTGGCCATGGTCTTTACGCGCATGCGCCATTTCCGCCACTAATGAAAGTTCTCGTTATCGGCAGCGGCGGTCGCGAGCACGCGCTCGCCTGGAAGTGCGCGCAATCCTCGCTGGTTGACGAGGTGCTTGTGGCACCCGGCAATGCGGGTACGGCCCGCGAACCGAGGGTTCGCAATGTCGCGGTCGCGTCCGACGACATAGACAGCCTCGTCGCGCTGGCCCGGGACCAGGAGATTGGCCTGACCATTGTGGGTCCCGAGGCACCACTGGTTGCGGGTATCGTCGATCGATTCAATGCGCTCGAACTGCCCTGCTTCGGACCTGTCGCCGAAGCGGCCCAGCTGGAAGGTTCGAAGGCCTTCACGAAGGATTTTCTGGCACGACACAGCATCCCCACCGCGGATTACCGGAACTTCACCGAGCTGACGCCGGCGCTCGACTATATTCGCGAACAGGGAGCGCCGATTGTCATAAAGGCCGATGGACTGGCCGCGGGCAAGGGCGTCATTGTCGCGATGACCGAGGCCGAGGCCGCGAAAGCCGCGACGGACATGCTGGCCGTTGGCCGTTTTGGTGCCGCAGGGGCTCGTATCGTCATTGAGGAGTACCTGGATGGCGAGGAAGCGAGTTTCATCGTCATCACCGACGGAGACACCATCCTGCCGCTCGCCACCTCACAGGACCATAAGGCGCGTGACGAGGGCGACGTCGGCCCGAACACCGGGGGCATGGGCGCTTACTCGCCGGCACCGGTCGTCACGCCAGACATCGAAAGACGCATCATGGACGAGGTCATTGAGCCAACGCTGGCCGGCATGAAGGCAGACGGTAGCCCGTATCTCGGTTTCCTGTATGCCGGACTCATGATCATGGCGGACGGCACGCCCAAAGTGATCGAGTTCAATTGCCGCATGGGCGATCCGGAAACGCAACCGATCCTGATGCGCCTGCGGTCTGATCTCGTCGCTATCTGTGCGGCAACGCTCGGAGGACGTTTGAGCGAACAAAACGCCAGCTGGGACCCGCGCGCAGCCCTCGGCGTGGTACTTGCCGCCGGCGGATACCCTGCAGGCTACGCAAAAGGCAAGCCGATATCCGGGCTCGACGCGGCGGACAGCACAACGCAAAAAGTATTCCATGCGGGAACAACGAACGATGGCCGGGACGTGACCACCAGTGGCGGTCGTGTCCTGTGCGTGGTCGGCCTTGGCGATTCGGTTGCCAGCGCCGCGCACGGCGCGTACGAAGCCGTGGACAAGATATCCTGGGAAGACGTCTACTACCGTCGCGATATTGGTCATCGCGCCATCGCCCGAGAAAATCAAAAACGATGCTGACCACAGCCGAGGCCAGAGACGCGATACTGGGTGCAACGACTGTATTTCCGTCTGAGTCAACGCCGCTCGACGAGGCCAGCGGCCGGGTCCTCCGTCAGGTCGTGCGCGCCGAGAGGGATCAGCCGCCGTTTGACCGTGTCATGATGGACGGCATCGCGATTCGTTTCGCGGACTTTGACAGTGGTATTCGGGAATTCCCGATCCAGGCTATGCAGGCTGCCGGTGATGCGGAGGTCACACTTCAAGATGGGAAATGCATCGAGATCATGACCGGTGCGACGCTGCCGGAAAATGCAGATTGCATCATACCGGTTGAACGCATCGCGTCCGCGACCGGTGTCGCAACCGTCGAAGGGGGCTACGAGGCCAGGCTGGGCCAGTTCATTCACCCGCGCGGTTCGGATCATGCCGTGGGCACTCATTTGCTGAATCCGGGCAAACGCATTTCGCCGCTCGATATCGCGATTGTCGCGTCCTCGGGCCTGACCGAAGTGGAAGTCAGTCGGCGGCCCGTGATCCGCGTCATTTCGACGGGCAACGAGCTCGTGCCGGCAGGCCAGGCCATCGAGCCGCACCAGATCCGGCTGTCGAACGGACCAGCCATTCAGGCAATGCTGACGGCGCGAGGATACATGGACTGTGAACATGACCACCTCGTCGATGATGTCGATGTACTGCGTGATCGCATCGCCACGCACCTGAACAAGGCCGACATTCTGATTTTGAGTGGCGGTGTTTCGATGGGACAGGCCGACTACGTGCCCGAGGTGCTGGCCGGGCTTGGCGTCAAGCTGGTCTTCCACAAAGTCAGCCAGCGACCCGGCAAACCGATGTGGTTCGGCATCGGCCCCGAAAACCAGGCCGTGTTCGCCTTACCTGGAAATCCGGTCTCGGCGCTGGTCTGTTGCCGCCACTATGTCATTGAGGCGCTCGAAGCCGCATCGGCGGCGACGCCACGAGCGCCTGAATTTGCGACGCTCGCGAGCGACATACGGTTCGAACCGGACTTGACCTGTTTTCAGCCGGTACGTCTGTTGTCGAACGCGGCCGGCCAGGTGCTGGCGATGCCGGTCAAGACCAATACCTCGGGTGATTTTGCCGCCCTGTCCGCAACGGACGGTTACGTCGAACTCGCCAGAGAGAAAAGTCACTTCCCCGCAGGCACACCCGTATTCCTGCACCGTTGGCAGGCGGGCTGACAGTCCTTGCAGCCAGCCGGTGCGTGCCAGATACTGGCGCTCATGATTTCAGCTGAAGACGCTCTAATGAAGCTGCGTGAGGGCAATCGCCGCTTTGCCGCGGGTGACATTGACGCGGGCTCGATGGCCAGCCGCTCTCACCAGGCCGGTATGAGCGACGGACAGGCGCCGTTCGCCATCGTTCTGGCCTGTTCCGACTCCCGGGTTCCGGTCGAGCTGGTCTTCGACCAGGGACTCGGGGACCTGTTTGTCATCCGTGTCGCCGGCAACGTCGTTGCCCCGTCACAAGTTGGCAGCATTGAATTCGCCGCCAGCCAGTTTGGAACGAAACTCGTCGTTGTGCTCGGACACTCGAATTGTGGCGCGGTTGTTGCAACACTCAAGGAACTCTCGCTCGAGCAAACGCACCGCTCGCCCAATCTTCGGGCAATCGTGGACCGGGTGCGGCCTGCTGTAGAGCCGGTTCTCAACGCGCACGCACACAGCGACGAAGAGACGCTGACCCGGGCGGCAGTGCGCGCCAACATACACGCGTCTGTCGAACAACTCTCGCAGGGCTCACGCCTTCTCGAGCAGTACATCAGCGACGGCGAACTCAGAATCGTCGGCGCCGAGTACTCCATCGAAACGGGCAGGGTCGATTTCTTCGAAGGCCACAAATCATGAGCAAGCACTTGATTCAGGGCCGCTGCTATTGCGGAGACATTCGGTTCGAGGTACGTGGTCCGGAATCCTTCGCGTGTCTTTGTTACTGCGAGAGCTGCCAGCGCGCCGCCGGCGCGCCCGTCGTCGCCTGGGCAACATACGCCCGGGACACGTTCAAAACAACGCAGGGTGAGTTGCACTGGCACCGCTCATCACCTGGCGTGACGCGCGGAATCTGCCGCAATTGTGGTTCGTCCATCAGCTACGAAAACGACAAGCGGCCCGGCGAAATCGACATCACGGTAAATTGTCTCGACGACCCCTCATCCCCGACGATGCGGGCGCATATCTGGACGGAAGACAAGCAACCCTGGTTTCAGATAGGGGACGACCTGCCCGTCTACAGGGGAACCGTCACTTAGGCCAAGCTCGCCGACCGATTTCCTGACTCAGTCCCGTCTTAGGGGGTAGCCGACATAAGCGGCAGTCAGGAGAAACGCCATGAAAACCACAGTCCTAAGTTTAAGTGCGGGCATCTGTGTCCTGCTCTTTACACCCCTTACCGCCATTGCCGATGACGACGAAACGGAATTTGCCGAGGCGCACGTATTTTTTGAACTCAATAACACGGATGGCGACCTGGGCATTCACGCGCTGATCGACGGCGACCCGTGGAAGCGAATGCGCATCGAAGATCAGAACGAACGCAAGATCCTTGACGTAAAAGTTCGCGGTCGCCTTCGGCGGCAAGGCCTGACGGAGATATTCTTCGAGAGCGCGGAACCCACCTTCGATGATCTTGCGCCGGAGGAGTTTTTCGATCGTTTTCCGGCGGGCACCTACGATATCGAAGGCGTGACACTCGAGGGTGACGAACTGGACAGCGAAACCGAGATTACGCACGCGATGCCGGCGCCGCCAACGGTGACATCGTTCGACTACGACGGGGACTGTGACGACGATGACTTTGTGGAGGTATCAAAACCCGTCACAATAGCCTGGAACGATGTGACCCGAACCCACCCGGACCTCGGCGATCCGCAAGACTCGACCGACATCAATATTGTCAATTACCAGGTCGTCGTCGAGACGGAACTGGAAATCGGTGGTGAGGAGTTTGCCAGCGTCCTGAGCGTCATTCTCCCGCCGGGCGTCACCTCTATGACGATTCCGGACGAGTTCATCGACCAGGGCGAGGGCGAATTCAAGTACGAAATCCTCGCACGCGAAGAAAGCTACAATCAAACGGCAACCGAAAGTTGCTTTGCTCTCGACGAATAGTGCGCGCAGCTTCCGCTGCAGTGCGGTGCGGGGCCCTTTGCGGCCTCGTGCTGCTTCTTGCCGCACCGTCGCCGGCAACGGCCGACGAGCCACTTCGAAAGCGGGTGCGTCAACAAATGCGTGATGAGAGCTACCTGCTGATCGAAGATCAGGATGGCGCGCGACTTTTCGTATTCTCGACACGGAACATCACAGCGGTCACAGCCCCCGATCGGGAAAACATTTCAAGCGCCACACCGGTTCGCACGCCGATGATTGCCGCGCTGGACATGACGCGCAGCGTGACACCTCGCACCCGGGTTCGCGGCCTGACTCTGTTATCGGGTGTCAATGATCCGGCGGCGCTCAACGCGGCTTTGGTGCTGCTCTCCGACCCCAGTGTCGCCGTTCGCGAAGAGGCGGTGCAATTGTTAATTGACCATCCCGATGCTGATATTGACACCGTCGTTGCTATCGCATCCAACGATCCGTCGGAACGTGTTCAACAGGCATTGGCGGACCTGATCGAGGAGCGACTCAGCGATGATGGAGACTGAAGTGCATATCGGCCACATCAATCTCGCGAGGTCGTTCAATGGCGCTGGGGAACACTTCGTCAAGCTGATTGAGGCACTGCAAAAACTCGGCGTTCAACAGTATCTACTCGTCGGCAATGTGGCCCTTGCCAAGCGCCTGGACCTGATTGACGACGTGACCGTCGGACCTGTCGTCCACTCGGCTGTCATGGCTTACTGCCTGATGCCGCATCTCGACATCGTGCACGTACACGATCCCGCGGAAGGCCGGTCGGGCTTGTTGCTGACCTTGACGCGTTCCATACCTTTCGTACTGACGCATCATGGTCACTCGCCCGGGAAGAATCCGTTAACCCGGGCCGTCTACAAGCGAGCGTCGGGGATCATCTATCAGAGCGACGCCGACGCAGGCAAACACCTGCGGATTTACCAGCACGCCGTGGACTTGTGGCGAGAAACCACGGTATCGCCGTGAACTCAAAATTCCCAGAGCACGCCGATTGCGGGCAACAATGGCATCCAATAATCGAGACTGTGCTCGAGGACATCATTGCCGAGCGCATCTTCGTCCAGGTCCCAGTCGACACAGCAGACATTGCGACGGTTGAAGAGGTTTGAGACTTCGATGAAAGCCAACAGCGATCCGCGGCGCACCTTGAATCTGCGACTGAGGCGAACATCGACACTGGCAAACGTTGGGTGATGCAATTCGTTTCGTGGTCCCGGTACTGCAACATTGATCGGCTCGCCGTCCTCATCGATACCGTCTTCAACCAATGTCAGGTCGGTCTTCGGCCAACCAGAATGAACACTGGCAGCCGCCGAGAAATTCCATACTTCGTTGGTCCAGCCGAAGCCGCCCTGAGCGGCGTGACGCTGGTCCCAACTTCGCGGCACATCGCTACCGTCGATTCTATCGTTGACTTCCGACCAGGTGTAGGTGGCCCACCAACTCCAGGCATCTTTCGTTCCGTCGGCCGATAGCTCCACGCCACGCGCTTCGGCACTGGACGGCTCGAGCCTTACGCGATCTGCCTGCAACTCCGGTATCAGGCCCAGCGGGTCGTAGAGGTTTTCGAAACGCGGGCGAACATCGCGAATTTCCTTTTGAAACGCTTCCAGGCGGACGGATGTCTCGTTCCGCAAGAGGTGCTTGACCCCGACGATGAGGTGATCCGCCCTTTGAGCGGGCCAGAAATTCGTGATGCCGTCTTCGACCTGAAGGGATTGCAGCGGTTGCGACTGGTGGTAGCGGCCCACACTCAATCGTATTTCGGTATTTTCCCAGGGCCGTACCATGACATTCAGACGCGGACTCAGTTGTGAGTCGGAACTCAAATCCGTGTACGTCTGATCATCCCACCGCAGACCCCACTCGACGACAGAATGCGGGGAGAGCCGCCATCGGTCCGATAGGTACACAGCGTAACTGCCGCCTTGCGGGCTGGCTACCAGGGATCGCTCAACGTCGGCAGGCTGATTTTCGTAGATTGCCTGCAGTCCGAAATACTCTGCACGTCCGTCGTACGCGTAATCCGCTTCGCCGTACGTGGCGTGGATCCCCCATTGCGCCCTGTGGCGGGGTGACGGACTCCACACCCAATCCTGGCGCAAAGAGAACTGCTGAACATCCCTGACATCGTCAACGACAGCAACCATTTTCTCCGAGTCGTTGGTAATACCATTACGGGTGTTGCTGTAATCGACTATCGACAATACGGTGCTGCTACTGAGCGTCGGTGACCAATTACTGTCCAGGCGCAGCCAAAACTGTGCGTTATTGGTATCACTGACAACCTGCTCGCGTTCGGCGGGATCTGTTTCCAACACGAGCTCGATCTGATCGTCGGCGAACAGGGCATTGACAGACAATTTCAGATCCGGCGTTACCTCGAACGAGTACTCGCCGAATACGTCGAAATAGGACGGTTTGCCCCATTTTGAATCGATGACGAGATCCAGGTTTCCGCGTCGCGCCGAAAACAGCCAGTTCTTTTCACCGTCGCTACCCGCTGATAGCAGGGACGTGTTGAAAACGCTGAGTCCGATTTCAGTGTGCCTCGACTTCTCCGAGTTCAGCGAATCCATCAGCACGAGACCGCTCATGCGATCACCGTAACGAACCGGGAAGCCGCCCGTATAAACTTCGACGCCTTCGATCGCTCGAGCGTCGATCGTACTGAAAATATTCTGGTAGTCGCGAATATGAAAAGGGTCAAACAACCATTGGCCGTTCAACACCAAACCAATCTCGTCCTGTTCTCCGCCGCGAAAATGTGCGACAGCGGATGCGCCACTGGCGGCCGTGCCGGGCAGTCGTTGTGTAACGCGGATTGGGTCCTCGCCGATATCCGGCATGTTCTGGATCGTGCGCCTGTCGATCGCGAATTGTGAGGTCGAGATATCCCTTGAAATCTCGTAGCGACTGGCTGCGACGACGACTGTTTCGATGTCGGACAATTGCGGCTCGGTTTGGGCGACGGGAGTCGTCTCGCTCTTCGGCTCGGGTTTCGCCCTGACGACCAGGTAAAGGCCCGCCTCGAGCTTCACGGCGAGTCCATGCGGCTCAAGAATCTGTCGTGCGATTTCGAGTGGCGTACCGGGCGACGGTTCACTCGTAACCAGGAGGTCGTCGCGGACCAGGCTGGTGCTGTAAGCGAACGGCTGCCCCTGATCGCGAAACTCATCGATGACGCCTGCGACTGTGCGGCCAATGAACGTTACAGCCTGCCCGTCGTCGGCCAGCACAGCTGACGAAAAGGAAACGGCCCAACTCACCACTAACAGCAATACGGTGAGAGTCGGTTGTCTACCGGTTATCGCGAACGTAGATCACCCCTTCGTTTTCGTTAACTTCGTATTCAAGTGCAGTCGTCGCCATCCATCGTGTCAATGCGTCCAGAGGCTCGGCGTCGATGGTTGCTCCTTTCAGCAGATCATTTCGTGCGGCTTGTTCAGCCTGCCCTTCGAACCTTGTTTCCAGGCCGGTCTCCCTGTGTACCCACTGCAGAAACTCAAAGATCGATTTTCCATCGACATCAGCGGGCGGCGATGTCCGGCTAACCCAGTTCCAGTCGTTTGCATGCGCGCTAAGACTCAGGACAGTTGGCTGCTGCCGTCCGGCAAACGTTACTTGTTGTCCGGACGTTGCGACGTGACTGTGGTAGGAACCGTCCACATCAACCTGGCCTTCCCGTACGCTGACCGTCAGCTTGCCGGAATCGACACGGGTCATGAATTGCGTACCAATGTGAGCAATTTCTCCATACTCGGTAACAACGACGAAATCCGTGGACCCGATGGTCCTCGTGCCCGCAATCATTGCTGAGGGCTCAGAGTCGAAATACACTCGACCGGATTTCAGATAAACAGAGTTGTCAGTCGCAAATTCAAGCCTCGTGTGTTCGTCCACACGCAGGGAGCCACCGTTGCCCCAGGCAAGCGCGATTCCCGCCTGCGCGCCTGTGACGACGGTCTGTCCCAGAAGAACGCTGGACAGGTCGTCGGTCTCACGCAATTCCGACTGGTCACCGAGCAGGTACATCGAACCAAAACTCTTCTCGATCGTAGCGACCTGCACCGCTTCGATGGGCGACGGGCGAAACACACTGAAAGCCGCGAATACACCAATCAAGACGGTCGCGGCGAGCGCGTAGCTCAGCACGCGTCGGTGCGACTGACGCGTGCTGCTGACCCGTTGCCATTCGGCCCGAACGGCTTGCCGCACCGCCGCTTCGTCGGATTCTGACGGGGTTGGTCGTGGCACCGCGCGCTTGAGCAATTGTTCCAGTGCGTCTTCGGAGGGAACGCCCGTACTTTGATCGAAGTCATTCATGAGTTCACCAATTCGCTCTCGTTGGTCTCGATTCTGTTTGTCAGTGACGAATACACTTCGGCAAACGCCCGTTTGGCACGCGCCAACAGGGATTGCGTCGCCTCCGTACCCATATCCAACCTCGCGGATATGTCCTTTACCGAGTGCCCTTCAATGTATTTCCATTCGAGGACATCGCCATACCGTGCCGGCAGCTTGTCCAACGCAACCTGTATCAACCGCAAGACCTCGACACGGCGATAGTGCCGTTCCGGACTCATCTGTTCGGGCGCCCGAAGAGAGTCGACGGCCGCCTGGATCTCGGGGATGTCCTCGGTCAGCACGATGTGCTCGCGATATCGGCCCTGTTTCGCCAGCCAGTCACTGGTTTCATTTCGGCATATCGCACAAAGCCAGGTAAAGAGGGCCGCTTCCGCCCGATAGGTATGGAGTTTTCTGATCGCGCGAGTCAGGGTGATCTGCGCCACTTCCCGGGCGGCATCGGGGTCGTCCGACAGGCGAACCAGGGCAAACCGGTACAGGCGTGCAAAATTTTCATCGAAAAACTGGTCGAATGCGCGCGAATCGCCGCGAAGCAACTGTTTTACAAGCTTTTTGTCTTGAAAATAGACCGCCATATCGAAGCACTCCGGGTACTCGATCATCAGACGGTCGCTGCCGCAAGAATCGGTCGCGAGTGGCTTATATTCTACGCCTGATTGGCCACCGGTGAGCGTTGGTTCGGTCAAACCGGGCCTGGCAACCGGGGAAATCCACCTTGCGGCACAGGTCGGAAAGGGCTGTTCCTGCTCAGCGACTACGGATCATGAAGACGGTCTGGCATTGAATCCGGTGGTACGTTGTTGCTCCCGCCAGAACTCGACTCCGTGGCCGCGGGTTGGCACGGTCCTGCCAACTGCGCTGCTTGAGCGGGTCAGGTGCGGCTTTTCGGCCCGATAGGGCATCCAGGCGGTATTCGGCTAGCGCTTCATTGCCTCGAAGAACTGCACATTGGTCTTCGTGTCCTGCAACTTGTTCAACAGGAACTCGACCGCCGCGAGTTCGTCCATCGGGTGCAGGACCTTGCGGAGGACCCACATCTTCTGCAGCTCATCGGGATCGGTCAGGTACTCTTCCTTGCGCGTGCCGGAGCGGTTGATGTTGATCGCCGGGAATACGCGCTTTTCGGCGATGCGGCGATCCAGGTGGATCTCCATGTTGCCGGTGCCTTTGAATTCCTCGTAAATCACTTCATCCATTTTTGAGCCGGTATCCACGAGCGCCGTCGCCAGAATCGTCAGGCTGCCACCTTCTTCGATGTTTCGCGCCGCACCGAAGAATCGTTTCGGACGATGCAGGGCATTGGCGTCGACACCGCCGGTCAGGACCTTGCCAGACGACGGAACGACCGTGTTGTAAGCGCGCGCCAGGCGCGTAATCGAGTCAAGCAGAATGACAACGTCACGCTTGTGTTCGACGAGGCGCTTCGCCTTCTCAATGACCATCTCGGCGACCTGCACGTGACGACTCGCGGGTTCGTCAAACGTCGACGACACAACCTCACCGCGCACCGTGCGCTCCATCTCCGTCACTTCTTCGGGGCGTTCGTCGATGAGCAACACAATGAGGTCAACGTCGGGCGTATTGGCACAGATTGCCGATGCGATGTTCTGCAGCAGCATTGTCTTACCCGCCTTCGGTGGCGAGACGATCAGGCCACGCTGGCCCTTACCAATCGGAGCCACCATATCGATGATACGGGCCGTCAGATCCTCGGTGCTGCCATTGCCCTGCTCGAGCTTGAGGCGCTCTTTCGGAAACAACGGCGTGAGGTTCTCGAAGAGGACCTTGCTGCGAGCGTTAGCCGGGGCGTCGTGGTTGATTTGCCCGATCTTGAGCAATGCAAAGTAACGCTCGCCGTCTTTCGGCGGACGAATCAGGCCGGAGACCGTATCGCCGGTGCGCAAGGCAAAGCGCCGGATCTGGCTCGGGCTGACATAAATATCATCAGGACCTGCAAGGTACGAGCCATCCGACGAACGCAGGAAACCAAAGCCATCCTGCAGAATCTCGAGGACACCATCGCCATAAATATCCTCTCCATTGGCAGCGTGCGCCTTGAGGATGGCAAATATCATGTCCTGCTTGCGCGACCGCGCGAGACCCTCGATTCCGAGTGACTCACCCAATTCGACGAGCGCAGCGGCCGGACGTGATTTCAGCTCCGTCAGGTTCATGACGTTTTTGCTGGCTTCGAGCTGCTCGGGCGGTATTACCTCGAGATTTCCATCATCATCGGGATACTCGTGCTGTGGTGCGCGACGACGACGTCGACGATTCGGATTGCCTTTGCTCTTGTTACCCGATTTGTTCGGGCGGTTTTTCGTTGAAGTACCCAAGTACCCTCTCACAGATTGGTTTCCAGAAATTCTTCCAGTTGCGATTTTGGCATCGCACCCATTTTTTGCGCCTGCACGGCGCCATCCTTGAACAACATCAATGTCGGAATGCTGCGAATGCCGAACTTTTGCGCGGTATTCGGATTGTCGTCAACGTTCAGCTTGACGACCGCAAGCTTGTCTGCGTGCGAAACGGCAACCTCTTCGAGCAGCGGCGCGATCATCTTGCAGGGGCCACACCACTCGGCCCAAAAATCGAGCAGTACTGCTTTGTCATTTTGTAAAACGTCGGCTTCGAATGTGCCGTCCGATGTGTGCACAATATTGTCGCTCACCGGCTACTTCCTCCAAATGAAAGTGTCTACTGATAGTGATTTTGGCTCGTCGTCTGTTTCCCAGACCAACGAACATTGCAAAAACGGATGACGCTGCCCTAACTATCAGGCAATATGTCGCAGCTCTATTGCCGGCTATTTCCGGCTGTTTCCGGCTTCTTTCTGGATCGCTTAGGAAATCGAAATTGGCGGGTGCGACGGTTGTCGCGTCGAATTAACGCCAATTTGACCGCTTCGCGAGCCATTTTGCAAGCTTTTGACGCATATTTTCTGGTCTTATTTCTATGTCTGAAAACCATCTGAGCGACCTCAGATTCGATGCCCTGCCGCTCCAAGAGAACGTGCGGGCCGGTATCCGTGACGCGGGATTCGAGTTCTGCACACCCATCCAGGCGAGCACCCTCCCCATTGCGCTGAAGGGACACGATGTTGCCGGCCAGGCGCAAACGGGAACCGGCAAGACCGCTGCTTTCCTGATCGCCGCCTACGAACAACTCCTTAAGACGCCGACAACGGCCGGCGAGAAACGCCAACCCAGACTATTTGCGCTCGCACCCACACGCGAGCTGGCCGTTCAGATCGCGAATGACGCCGAGGTCCTGGGGAAACACACGGGACTGAAGATCGGCATCGCGTTCGGCGGCACCGACTATGAAAAGCAGCGCAAGACACTGCAGGAAGGCGTCGACCTTCTGATTGGCACGCCCGGCCGCATCATTGATTACTTCAAGCAGGGTGTATTCAAGCTCGACCAGGTTGAAGTGGCGATCCTCGACGAAGCCGACCGCATGTTCGATCTCGGATTTATCAAGGACATTCGCTATCTGCTGCGCAGGCTCCCGGCGCCCGACAAGCGCCTCAACATGCTGTTCTCCGCGACCTTGTCGGCACGTGTCATGGAACTCGCCTACGAGCACATGAACGAACCCGAGCTAATACGCATCGAGCCCGACAAGGTGACCGCCGACCGCGTGCGCCAGGCTATTTTCTTCCCGTCCAACGAGGACAAGATGCCGTTGCTGGTTGGACTCGTTCGGGAGATGGGTGCGGGGCGCATCATGATCTTCGTGAACATGAAGCGCGAAGCCGAGCGGGTACAAGACTACCTTGAAGCCAACGGTATCCATGCCAAGGCAATCTCGGGCGACGTGCCGCAGAACAAACGCCTCCGCATGCTGCTGGCCTTTCAGAAAGGCGAGCTCGCCGTTCTCATCGGCACCGATGTCGCCTCCCGCGGCCTGCACGTCCCCGACGTGCAATACGTCATCAATTACGACCTGCCGCAGGACGCCGAAGACTACGTGCACCGAATCGGCCGTACGGCTCGCGCGGGCGCATCGGGTGATGCCATCAGCCTGGGTTGCGAGACCTACGTGATGTCATTGCCCGATATCGAAGAATTCATCGGCCACAAGATACCGGTTGCCAACTACAATCCTGAAGACCTGCCGAAACTCGTCAAGCCGAAACGACGGCCCAGGAAACCGTCGCAGCAACGTGGCAGACCCGGCGGTGGCCGGAAAGGTGGAGGACCACGCTCGGGCGGCGGCAGAGGACGTCGCGGCCCCCCAAAGTAATCGTGATCGCGGCTGGAATGCCCCTGGGGCACGTAGGCCGCTCCCACGGTAGGCCGCTCCTGCGACAAGCGGCTCCTAAGGCAACATGTCCACGACAGTCTCAACGCCGCGAAATTCGGATCCCTGTTTTACCGGACGGGTCGTGTCCGGCCGTGTAACCGTCACGAGCATCTCGACGCCATACTGACTTGCGCTCTTCAAAACCGGCTGGCTGTCATCGACAAACAGCGTCGTCTCGATGTCAAACCCGATATCGTCCTGCAAGGCATGCCAGAACGCCTGACTTTCTTTCGCGTGACCGTAATTGTGTGAGCTGAGCACGCTGTCGAAATAGTCCCCGAGGCCCGTTACGGCGTCCTTCAGCGCCAGCGTGTCGGGGTGGGAGTTGGTAACAAGCAACACCCGCGTATCCTGCTTGTGCACCGTACGAAGAAATTCCAGGGCACCGGGCAGATAGCCGATGCGGTGATTGACGTCGTGGTGTACCTGCATTACATCGATACCCAGTCGTTCGCACCAATGATCGAGGCAATACCATTCCAGGTCGCCCTGCACCGAGCGATATTGTTCAAACAGCTGGTCGCGGGCCACCTCGAACGTCAGGCCATTGGCCGCTGCGTAGCGTCTCGGCACCAGGTCTCTCCAGACATAGTTGTCGAATGCGAGATCGAGAATGGTGCCGTCCATATCCAGCATCAGGGTCTCGGTGCGCTGCAACGCGGTTTTAGGATCGATATTCATTGGTATACTGCGCGCCCGGATTTCAGTCAGGATTAGAGCATGGAACTTGCGTCGTTAGTGGAACCCGTCATCACACTGTCGGAAGATGCCGGCCGAGCGATCCTCGAAGTCTACTCGACGGATTTCGAGGTGCAAAATAAATCGGATGAGTCGCCGCTAACGAAGGCGGATCTTGCGTCACATCTCTGCATCGTCGCAGGACTCGAGCAATTGACGCCCGATATTCCGATCATCTCCGAGGAAGCCGGTTTGCCCGACTTCGAAGAGCGCCGCCAGTGGGACCGATACTGGCTCATCGATCCATTGGATGGCACCAAAGAGTTTGTCAATCGAAACGGCGAATTCACAGTCAATATCGCACTCATCGCGAACAATCGCCCCATAGTCGGTGTCGTGCACGTGCCCGTCCAGAACAAGACCTACATCGGCTGCAAGGGCCTGGGCGCAGAGAGACGTAACGGAAAAGACGCGACCACGGCAATTCACGTTACATCACAGAGCAGCACGCCCGTTCGCGTTGTCGGGAGTCGATCGCATCGCGGCGCCAGCCTGGACGCGTATCTCACGAATCTCGGCGAACACAACATGGTGCCGATGGGCAGTTCGTTGAAGTTCTGCGTTGTCGCCGAGGGCGGCGCCGACATCTACCCGCGGCTCGGGCCGACGTCGGAATGGGACACCGCAGCGGCACAGGCCGTCGTTGAGCAGGCCGGCGGGCGCGTTGTGACGCTCGATGGAAAAGCAATGACTTACAATGCGAAAGCCGACATCCTCAATCCGCATTTTTTCGTCATCGGGGCGGCAGACAGAGACTGGTTGGCGCTGTTACCCGACAGCGAGTAGCATGCCTGTATGACTGAAAAGATCGATACCCAATCGTTCAAGCAACTCGAGCGATTACGCGAATTGCGCGTCAGTCACAGGGACCTGGATTACCTGATCGACCGCCTGCAGGACGACCCGATGGTCGATCAGCTGCGTATCCGGCGCCTCAAGAAACGCAAGCTGTTGCTGAAGGACATGATCGCCAACCTGGAAAGCGAGTTGATTCCGGACCTGGATGCCTGAATAGCTAATCGCGGCTGGAATGCTCCTGGGGCACGTAGGCCGCTCCCACGTCGAGCCGCTCACGCTGTGAGTCTCGGCTACGCCACAGCAGAAACAGAGCCGGAATCACGGCCAGCGTGAGTATCGTGGCGCTCAACATACCACCGACCATTGGTGCGGCAATGCGCCGCATTACTTCGGAGCCGGTGCCGCTGCCAAGCATAATGGGCAACAGTCCGGCAATAATCGCCGCGACCGTCATCATGATCGGGCGCACACGAAGCAACGCACCGTCGATAACCGCCTGTTTCACATCCTCCTTCGACAGTGCGCGCCCCTCTGACCGTGCTGTCGCCATGTGCACACGAATTGCTTTGTTCAGGTAAACCAGCATCACCACACCGATCTCGACCGCAACACCTGCCAGCGCGATAAATCCAACCCCGACCGCGACCGACAGATCGTAGTCCAGCAGATACAACAGCCAGAGCCCGCCGATCAGTGCCATGGGCAGAGTGCCGACGATGATTGCGACTTCGGCAAATCGGCGAAAGTTGAGATACAAGAGCAGAACAATGATCGCGAACGTGACGGGACCAACGACCATTAGCCGTTCCTTGGCACGCACCATGTATTCGTATTGGCCCGACCATGCGAGCGAGTAACCCGCTGGTAACTCGACGGACTCCGCGACGACTTGTTGTGCATCCGCCACGTAAGAGCCCAGGTCCCGGCCTGTGATATCAACATAGGTCCACCCGTTTAGTCGGGCGTTCTCGCTTTTGATCGCCGGCGGCCCGTCGACAACGTCGACATCGGCCACGTCTGCCAACGCAATTCTCGCTCCGTTGGGGGTCACAATGGGCAGCAACTTCAGTTTTTCGGCCGAGTCGCGCACGCGCTGCGGATAGCGGACGTTAACCGGGTAGCGCTCAAGGCCCTCCACTGTCTGCGTGACGTTCATGCCACCAACGGCAGAACGCACGACGTCTTGCACGTCGTTGATGTTCAACCCGAAACGCGAGGCCCGCTTGCGATCAATGTCGACATCCACGTAGCGCCCACCGGCGACTCTTTCGGAATAGACAGAGGCAGTGCCTTTAACGTCGGCGAGTATGCGCTCGAGATCCTGCCCGATGCGCTCGATCACCTTGAGATCCGGCCCCGCCACCTTGATTCCGACCGGCGTCTTGATGCCGGTCGCCAGCATATCGATACGCGTTTTGATCGGCATCACCCACGCGTTCGTAAGACCCGTGTACCTGACGACTCGATCCAGTTCTGCACGCAAACCCTCCGGCGTCATACCCTCGCGCCACTCTTCGCGGGGCTTCAGCTGAATCACCGTTTCAATCATGGTCAGCGGCGCCGGATCCGTTGCGGTCTCAGCACGACCGATTTTGCCAAAGACGCGCTTTACTTCGGGCACCTCGAGAATCATCTTGTCCGTGCTCTGCAAAATCTCGCGCGCCTTGTCGATCGACACGCCAGGATAGGTGGTCGGCATGTACATCAGGTCCCCTTCGTCCAGCGGCGGCATGAATTCCGAGCCAAGCTTTGTCGCCGGCCACAGACCGACCAACAGAACGACCGCGGCAATCAGCAGCGTCCCGTTGGGAAAGCGTATGACCGCATTGATAATTGGCCGGTACATGGCAACCAGCATGCGATCGATGGGGTTCTTGTGCTCAGGCGTCACCTTGCCGCGAATGAGATAGCCCATTAGCACTGGTACCAGCGTGATCGACAATCCGGCCGCGGCCGCCATGGCATAAGTCTTGGTGAAAGCGAGCGGCGCGAATAAGCGGCCCTCCTGGGCCTCGAGTGTGAACACCGGCAAGAAACTCAGCGTGATGATTACCAGCGAGAAGAACAGTGGCGGACCAACCTCGGTCGCTGAGTCAGCGATGATTCGCCAACGATTGTCGTCCGTGAGCGGTTCTTTCTCGATGTGCTTGTGAACGTTTTCGATCATGACGATGGCAGCGTCCACCATCGCGCCAATGGCGATCGCGATACCGCCCAGCGACATGATGTTGGCGTTAATACCCTGCAGCCTCATGACGATGAACGCTGCGAGGATGCCAACCGGCAGGCTCAGAATAATGACTGCCGAAGATCGCAAGTGGAAAAGAAAGACCGCGCAGACGAACGCGACCACGAGAAACTCCTCGATCAGCCTACCCTGCAGCGTTGCTACGCCGCGCTTGATCAGATCCGATCGATCGTAGGCCGTAACAATTTCAATGCCGTCCGGAAGGCTCCGCTGAAGCTCTGTGAGGCGGCTTTTGACGGCATTGATCGTCTTCAGTGCATTCTCACCCCAGCGCATGACGACCACACCACCGACGACTTCACCCTTGCCGTCAAGATCGGCGATGCCGCGACGCATCTGTGGACCCAACCGAATCTCGGCAACGTCAGACAACACGAGCGGCGTACCCTGCTCGTTGACGCCCAGGGGAATCTCTCCAAGATCTTCGAGGTTCTCCAGGTAGCCACTCGCGCGCACCATGTATTCGGCCTCGCCCATTTCGATGACCGAGCCACCAGTTTCCTGGTTACCTCGCTGAATCGCCATTTTGAGCTTCGCGAGCGTAATGCCAAACGCGCGCAGTTTGTCAGGATCTACGACGACCTGGTACTGCTTTACCATTCCGCCAATGGTCGCGACCTCGGACACGCCGGGAACCGTCTGCAGTTCGTACTTCAGAAACCAGTCTTGAAGGCTGCGGAGCTCTGCCAGATCGCGCTGACCACTGCGATCAACAAGGGCATATTGGAATACCCAGCCAACGCCGGTCGCATCCGGCCCCAGTGCGGGTTTGGCACTGTCCGGAAGTTGCCCGGATACCTGGCTCAGATATTCGAGGACTCGCGAACGCGCCCAATAGAGATCGGTGTCATCGTCGAAAACCACGTAGACGTAGGAATCGCCGAAAAAAGAATAGCCGCGCACCGTCGTTGCTTTGGGCACGGATAACATCGCCGTGGTCAATGGATACGTGACCTGGTCCTCGACGACCTGCGGTGCCTGGCCCGGGAACGAGGTTTTGATGATGACTTGCACATCGGACAGGTCGGGTAACGCATCGACGGGCATCTGGCTGACCGAATACAGTCCCCACGCGGTGACAAAAACGGTCATGATCAGGACCAGAAAGCGGTTCCCGATGGACCATCGTATTATTCCGGCAATCATCGCGCCGACTCTTCGGCTGACGGACTCATACGGTTCAATGCCGCCTCGATATTCGATTCAGAATCGATCAGGAACTGTCCGGAGACCACGACCAGGTCACCGGCTGAAACGCCCTTGCGAATCGCGACACGATCGCCTGACTCGATGCCGATGTCCACGGGCTGGGCCCGGAAACGACCCTCACCGAGCGCCATCACCACCCGATCAACACGGCCGCCTCGAATGAGCGCCTCACGCGGCACGTGGACGACGTCGCCGAGGCTGTCGCCTTGTATCGTGACTCGCGCAAACATGTTCGGTCGCAACGTTTCCGCCACATTGTCGAAGCGCAGCCTGACCTTCAGCGTCCGCGTTTTCGGGTCGAGTTCGGGGTATACGTAGTCGACCTTGCCGTGCAACTTTTCGTCGGGCAGATAATCGAGTTCGACCACGGCGTCCTGACCGGGTTTTACCCACGCTGCTTGTCGCTCGAAAACCTCGGCCAATACCCAGACCTTGTCGAGTTCTGCAACAGACATGATCTCGGTGGCTGGCGTGACATAGATGCCCTCGCGCACACCGAGGTGCGCAATGACCCCGTCAGCCTTGGCGTAGACACGCACCCGCTGTCGAATGGTGCGTTCCTTGTTGAGGCGTGCGACCTCACTGTCGCTGACACCAAGGGCCGCGAGACGCTCCCTCGACGCTTTTAGCAGCAGTTTGTTGGCGCTGCGCAACGCCACAAGGTATTCCTCTTGCGCATTCACCAAGGTCGGCGAATACAACTCGAACAGCAGCTGCCCTTCTTCAACCGGATCGCCGGTGGCCTTGGTCGCCAGTTTTTCGATCCAGCCTTCGACCCGAGTGTGCACGTGTTGTACCGTTTCCTCGTCGTAGCCGACGTAGCCGACTGTCTCGATTCGTCGTGACAGTGGCCCACGCTGGGCTTCTTCCGTCCGAACACCAAGGTTGTTAACGATCGTGGCGTCGATAGAGACCACGCCGGGCTGACCATCAATCTCATCCGCGTAGACGGGTACCAGGTCCATGCCCATGGGTGACTTGCCGGGTTCATTCCGTCGAAAATCCGGATCCATTGGCGCAACCCAGTACAAGACCTCACGGTCGCTGCTGCTGGCTGATCCGGTCTCCCCGGACTCTGGACCCGTGGAGCGGCCAATCAGGACGCCGGCCGCGATCGCAATGACGATCGCGGTGAGAACAAAAGAATTCCTCTTCATCGTGGTAGCCCTCCAAGGTTGGCGAGTACGGCATAGCTACTGGCGCGCTCCACCTGCAGGCGAATATGGTCAATGCGAGTATTCAGGTCATCGATATAGGCACGCATTACGTCAGCGAAGTCGCCTCGATCGCTTTGGTAGGCCAGCAGCGACGCTTCGGCATGTTCTCTTGTCTGGCCGAGTATGCGGACGTCGTACAAGGACAATCGGCGTGAAAGGTCCTGCCAGCGCACATACTCGGCGGCCAGCTGGCTTCGCATGGCACGCAGAGTTTGCTCGCGGACAGACTTCGCGGCACTGCGTTCCTTAAGCGCCGCCGACATAGTGTTGTCGACGGACTTCTTTCTGAAGAATGGCAAATCAACCGAGACGCCGAGACTAATGAAGTCCGATCGTGGTTCACCGGTCGACAACACACCATCGCGGTAGCTGTAACCGAGGTCCACCGCCCAGCGCGGTCTGGATCGCTCGTTTGCCAGGTCGACGCCTGCGCTGCGTGCCTGGATCTGGGCGTCCGCGGCTCTCAACGCCGGATGCTCCGAGAGTGTCCCTTGCAGAGACTCGAGAGACGGTAATTCATCCCAGTCCGGCAGCCTCCGAGCCGCAGGTCGCGCGGCGTCGGGACCAACCCACTCACCAAGCGCCGCATGCGCCCGCGAGCGGTTTCGCTCGATGTCGATCAGACGGTCATCGAGCCGGCTGAGCTCGAGCTCGGCACGCAGCACATCTTGCTGGGTCTTGCGGCCTACCGAATACAGCGAACGTGTGACCGTCGCCAGGTCATCGAAAAATGGCCGTGACTCCGACACGAGATTGTGAGCCTGCTCCCAGTAGTAGAGATCCAGCCATGCGCTCCGCACCGCGGTCATGACATTTCGACCACGCGCGGCAGCGTTTTCGTTCATTTCGGTGGCGAGCAGGTCAAATTGCCGCGCGCTGTACGAGCGTGTCTTGCCCGCCGGAAATGCCTGTCGCAGCCCAACGGCGGCGTTCGTCATCCCTTCGGTTTGAAAACCGCCGGATTCGATGGGGAAGTTGTTAAGGCCGACGCGCAACGTCGGGTCTGGCAATTCGCCTGCAACCACCGCACGCGCCTGAAGCGCTGCGGCCTTTGCCTTTATGGCCTGCTGACCAGGCTCGTTGACGGCGGCCAGGTCCTCGGCCTCCGCGAGCGTCAGGGGTACTCTGTGCTGTGCGTGCGCATCGACTGCGGATAGCGCGCCCATCAAGAGCAACGCACACATTATTTTCGAACGCTTCGCTTCGAGGCGTATGTACTTCAGTTCGGGCCGATGCCCGTAGAGGAATAGCATTGGTCAAGCTCCTGCGTGAAAAACCGGAATGGCTTACAGCAAGGAGTTGGCTATTTCAGATAGACGCAGAACAGGACGTGTCGAGGTGGCGAGCTGCCGGAGGTATCAGGCGGGTCGCAAGCGTAGCCTGTGAGTCCCGCTGTACTTGTCGGGACCTCCGCAATTGTTGGCGCCGTAATAAAAACAACTTCAGATGCAGGTTTGAATTCGGGTTTGCTGCCCCTGGCATCGACGCTGGCTTCAACGGTGTCACAACAACCTGCCTGCACCGTCGCACAGGAGGGTTTGGATGCTGCATCACCGTGACCGTGATGCGATTCCATTTCGTGCTCGGCCGCGGGTGGGCAATGCGGGCAGGATTCGCTGCTCTCGAAGGCCATGGCGCAGGGCAACACGGCCATGTTCAGCCATAGCACCGTCAGCAGACCGAGGACGCTTCGTCTCAGGGCAGCAGGCTTCCGATGGGCTGAAGAACGGCTAAACATCCGGTATTTGTAGCCCTTTCGGACGCAGTGCGCAAGGACTCAATCCGCGGTTCCCGCCGATTTTGGCCCGATATGTACCTCGCCCCGCTCGGCGGCGAGCAGTACCTGTTTGTGCCGTTCCTCGAGCCTGGCAACGCGATCCTCATCCGCTTCATTGACGCAACGCGGGCAGGATATGCCCTCCCGATAGTCCGGGGACGCCAGATCGTCGCTACTGAGAGGCCGTCGGCACGCGTGGCACTGGACATAGCCACCCTCCGCGAGATCACGGTCTACCGCGACGCGCGTGTCGAAAACGAAGCACTCACCATCCCAGCGATTCTCGTCGGCGGGAATCTTCTCCAGGTAGTTCAGAATGCCGCCCTGCAGGTGGTAGACCTCGTCAAAACCGAGTTCGAGCATCAGTGCCGTTGCCTTTTCGCAGCGAATGCCACCGGTACAAAACATCGCCAGTGGCCGATCGGTCGAGGTTTCCGCGAGGTTCTTTGCGAAGGCGGGAAACTCCCGAAAACTGTCATTGCCCGGATCGATCGCGCCGGGAAAGGTACCAACTTCAAATTCGTAGTGATTGCGTGTGTCGATAAGCAAGATGTCCGGATCGCCAATGAGATCGTTCCAGTCTTCCGGCGCAACGTATTTACCGGTCCTCCTGTGCGGCAATATATCGGGCCTGCCCAGGGTAACGATTTCCTTCTTGACCCGAACTCTCATGCGACGAAACGGCGCTTCGTCGGCAGAGGTCCAGCGGGCGTCCAGGTCTTCTTCGATACCGAAGCGATTTCGCAACCAGCGAAACACGTTGTTGACGGCGCCACGGCTGCCGGCAATCGTACCGTTGAAGCCTTCGGTCGCCACGAGTACGGTGCCAAGCAAACCGAGTTCATCACAAAGTGTCTGCAGTTCCTCACGCAGCGCCTGCGGATCTCGGACATCCAGAAACCGGTAAAACGATACGACTTTCATTCTTCAACCTGGCTGTAATCTTCGGATACTGTGAGTGACAGGATACTTTGGCGAATCTCCTCTCCGAGTACGAGCCGCGCATCGGCACCAATACCCTTGATGGACTCGTCGTACTCGATCAGCCCGCTCGCATTGCGGCGCAGCACTTTCTGGTCCTGCAATGAGCGAATAAAATCGTGAAACAGCGTCTTGTTAAAGAAATCCGGCGAATGCAATCCATAGATCATCGACAAACGCTCCGCACTTTGCTGACAGAGGGTCTCGAGACGATGACGGGACAAGGTACCGGACCCGTTGCTGATCAGAATGGCGATCACCAGGTAAAAGCGTTGCAACATGGGCACCATTGACTGACCCAGCATCAATAGCTGAAAGACTCTCTGGGATCCGGACGGCGGACGAACCAGCGTGCGCCGGCTCTCACCGTGCGTCAAAATCTCGAGATCGATCAGTGACTTGATTGCGTCCGTAGTCACGTTGTCAATGTCATCGAAGTCCCACTGGAGGTTTAACTCCTTCTGCATGAACGGGTAAATAAGGCGAATCAGACGTTGCAATTCCTCGTGCTCGAGCTGCCGTCCCTGGATGAAGCAGCACGCGACGGACGCCGGCACGGCCAGCAGGTGCAAAATATTGTTGCGGAAGTACGTCATCAACACGGCCGTGTGCTCGGCCATGTGAATGACGTCGCCCATCGGGTGCGACGTTCGGCTCAGGACATCGAGTTTTTCACCGTGATTGATGATGTCATCGGCACTCCATTCGGGCAGCGTGACGGACTCGGAATACCGGAAACGCTGCAACAGCCCAATGCTGAGGCGCAATTGGCGCCGCAATTCGTCGATGCCGATCTTCTGCTTGGGTGTTGCGAGGAGCACGTAGGCGAGCAGGCTAATGGGAGTCACCGCGGCAGCCGCGTTGATACCGCTCATGATTCTGCGGCCAATATCGTCGACAATACCGGCTAGCCAGGGGGGTCGGTCGCCGTTGTCAGGTTGGTATTCGCGCCACTCGGAATGCAACCTGTCCAGTACCGGCTCCAATTCGATTGGCTCGGCAATATTGACGTATACCTTGCCGAAATGTTCGCGCAGCGATTTCACTGAGCGAATCAGACCACCGAGCGATTCCTTCTGCTTCCTGGCACCACCCATTTCGCTGATGAACGAGTCGCCTTCGATCAGTTTCTCGTAGCCGAAGTAAACGGGTACGAAGACGACCGGTCGCCGCGGGTTCCTGATATAGGAATTGACCGTCATGGCCAGCATGCCGCCTTTGGGAGCCAGCAGTCGCCCGGTTCGGCTGCGGCCACCCTCCACGAAATACTCGATCGAGTGACCCCTGACGAGAATCTGGTGAAGATAGGCGTCGAACACGGCTGCGTACAGACGATTGCCCTTGAAGCTTCGCCGCAGAAAGAACGCGCCGCCCCGGCGCAGTATGCCGCCGACGATCGGCATATTGAGGTTGATGCCCGCGGCGACATGCGGCAAATGCAACCCTTCCTCATACACGATGTAACCGAGCAAAAGATAATCGAAATGACTGCGGTGGCAGGGTACGTAGACGACTTCCTTGTCTCGCGCAACTTCGTGCAGACGATCCATGTGGTTCAATTCGATGCCATCGTATATTCGATTCCACAGCCATCTCAGGAATCGCTCGACAACACGAATCGTCGGGTAGGAAATATCGGCGGCAATCTCCAGCGCGTATTTTTGGGCCTTGCGTCGTGCCACTTCCTGCTTGCGAAAGTCGTCGCCCGCTTCCGCCGCGATCACCCGACGGACTTCCGGCGTCTGCAGCACCTGGTTGATCAGAGTTCGCCGGTGCGACAGATCGGGGCCTACGGTGGCGACTCGTCGCTGTCGAAAGTGGACGCGCAAGATCCTCGATACCTTGCGGTAGGCGATAGCCGATTCCTGGCCTTCGGAATCGATGGACCGCAGCGGTAGCGCGTGACTGTAGCGCAGTAGCGTATTGCGCCCGAGCAACAGGGTCGCGAAAAACTTGCGGGTGCGTCCAAC
>Ga0265303_10000310_pt1 | contig 26653 bp, 21 predicted proteins | sample Helome_2_FD_192494 | JGI IMG/M metagenome (GOLD analysis project Ga0265303, IMG submission 192494) | Marine sediment microbial communities from subtidal zone of North Sea - Hel_20160317 (Illumina Assembly) | ecosystem: Environmental > Aquatic > Marine > Subtidal zone > Sediment ... | reverse complement strand
AGATCGACTGTTCGGAATTTTCTTTTACGATGGGTTTGGCGTGATACGCAATTCCCAGGCCGGCGATGCTGATCATCGGCAGGTCATTGGCACCGTCTCCGACGGCAATGGTTTGCTGGAGGCTGATGTTTTCCACCGTGGCGATGGTTTTAAGGATTTCAGCTTTTTTCGGTCCGTCGATGATGTCCCCGTTAACATTTCCGGTGACCTTGCCGTTTTCAACCTCAAGCACATTTGCAAAGACATAGTCCAATCCGAGTTTGCTTTGCAGGTATTCACCGAAGAAATCAAAGCCACCGGAGATGATTCCAATCTTGTAGCCAAGTTTCTTTAACGTCTGGATTACCCGCTCGGCACCCTCGGTAAGGACCAGATTCCGGGCGGTTTGCTTCAGCACCGCGGCATCCAGGCCTTCCAGCAGAGAAACTCGGCGCCTGAAACTTTCTTTGAAGTCCATTTTACCGATCATGGCAGCTGCGGTAATCCGGGCCACCTGTTCGCCCACACCGGCACATTCGGCCAGAACATTGATCACCTCACCCTGGATCAGGGTGGAGTCCATGTCAAAGACGACCAATCTGCGGGCATGACGATAGATATCGTCCACGTGAAACGAGATATCGATTCCGGTCTCTTTTGAAATTGTAAGCAGTTCGCCGCGCAATTGTCCGGGATTATCGGGAGTACCGGAAACGGTCAGTTGCACACATGCTTTAGGCAATAAATCGCGGGCATCTAGAAAAACCCGCCCCGAGAGCCTGGTGATTACATCAATATTCAATTGGTGAGCTGCGATCGCGGCGGTGACTTTTGAAAGTTGGGCTGCCGTCAGGTTGCGACCGAGCAGGGTGATTATTCGGCGTTCCTGCCCGTACTCTGAAGCCCAGCCGGCATAGCTTTTTTCATCAATGGCGGAGAACCGGATCTGGATATCCAGTTCGTGGGCTTTGAACAATAAATCTTTTAGGATTGAAGACGATGAATGTTCCGGCGGTATCTCTACCAGAATGCCCAGGGAAAGGTAATCATGGATAACCGCCTGGCCGATGTCCAGAATGGCAACCTCATATAGAGCGAGGATGTTGGTTAAACTGGAAGTTAAACCCGGCCTATCTTTACCGGTTATATTGATCAGAATGATTTCTCTCATTAATGACTGCCTTTAACAAAATATCTCACTTATTTTTCACCACCTGGTTTTTCAGATAAGAAATCCAGCACCAGTTTCTCAAACATGCGGGGTGCTTCAGCCGGAATACTGTGACCGATCCCGGTCAGTTCTTCATGCCGGGCGTTGCAATGATCTGCCAGCAGCCCGGCATCTTCCGGACTAACGAGAGCATCTTCCGACCCCGACAGTATGAGAGTCGGTCGACTGAAGTCGTCCGGCATACGGTCCGTCGCCGGGTAACGCAAAATGGCTTCCAGCTGGGCAATCAGTGCTTTTTCATTATTGCGCTTCACCACCGCAGCCACGATCATCGCCATTGCTTTATGATGATGTCTTAAAAAATTGCTTCCAAACACGGTTGGCAGGGCAGCCCAGGCCATAGCCTCTAAACCGGACAGCTGCAGTATTTTTATCCATGCCTGAACCGTTAACCGGGAACGATAATTCGTTTTGGCACCGAGGCTGCACAGGACAAGGCGATCGACCATTTCGGGAGAATCAATTGTCAGCGCTATGGCCAGGCGGGCCCCATGACTTAGACCCACCAGGTGGGCGTTGTCAATGCCTAAATGTGCGCTCAACTCTTTTAGATCGGCAACGTGCAGTGTTAACGTAATGGGTTCATCTCCGAGCTCACTTTGTCCCTGTGTTCTGGCGTCGTAGAAAAGCAAGCCAAAATGCTTCGAAAATGCAGGCGCATGTGCACCCCAATAAAGAGTGGTCTGGGTGGTGCCGTTTAAGAAAATAACGACCCGATCGGATGTGTCAATACCGTGGGACCGATAGAAAATTTTGCACCCATCTTGGGTGGTGAAATAGGGCATTGTTATAAAAGTGTTCGGCTTAAATCCGTTATAATTTAGAGGTGCTTTGCGAGCCTCTTAGAAATACTCACATACATATTAGCTGACAGCTCATAGCTGATAGCTGGCAGTCTGAAGGATTGAAATCCTTTTTTACTATGAGCTATGAGCGCTAGGCTATGAGCTTTATTAAGCCCTGCCTTTGAACATGATCTGAGATTTAGAAACGACCCGTAGATGAAAAAGACCCTGTCAGGATTTCAGGTATACCCTCGCGACCCGGCCGGTAATGGTCGATACGATCTCATAATTGATCGTATTTAAGTCTGCGGCGACCTCATCAGCGGTGATGGCTGCGTTTCCTTGCCTTCCGAAAACAATCACTTCATCTTCAATCTCCACCCCCGGGACACCGCCCACATCGAGCATGGTCAGGTCCATACAAACCCGGCCGACGATGGGTGCTTTTTGGCCGTGAACCAGCATGTGGCCCTGGTTGGAGAGCAGGCGGTTGAATCCATCGGCATACCCTATCGGGACCGTGGCAATGGTGGTGGGGTTTTGAGTTTGATAGGTAATGCCGTAACTGACGTTAAAGCCGGCCGGAACTTGCTTTATATGGACAATGCGGCTTTTCAGTGTCATGACCGGCTTGAGGGCTGCATTGTTTTTATTGACTTCATCGGACGGGTAGAGCCCGTAGGTCGCAATTCCGGGCCGCACCATATCCAGATGCGAATCCGGTATGTCGATCAATGCCCCGCTGTTGGCGGCATGCATTATAGGGGGCTCCAGACCTTCCCGGCGAAGAAGGTCGGCAAAATCCAGGAATTTTCCCAGCTGTCGCCGGGCATAAGTCTTATCGGCGCTGTCAGCGGTTGCAAAATGGGTGAAAATGCCTTCCACCGCCAGACCGGGCAAACGGCTGATCCTAAGGACTTCTTGAACCGGATTCAAGTTTGGTCGATCAGATTGGCTGCCTGCGGCCGGGTCCTTTAACAGCAGGCCGAGTCTTCCCATGCCGCTGTCGACTTTAATGTGAACGTTGAGTTTCTTGCCCTGGCGACCGGCGAGGTCGGACAAAATGTTTGCGGCTTCAATGGAGTAAACAGTTTGCGTCAGATCATATTTGAAAAGTGACTCAGCCAGATCCGGTGGTGTGTAGCCAAAAATCAATACAGGGCCACCCAGGCCGGCCTCCCGCAATTGAACGGCCTCGTCTATTCTGGCGACCCCCAGGTATTCTGCACCTTTATCCCGAGCTTCCCGGGCGACTTCGACGGCACCATGGCCGTAGCCGTTGGCTTTGACCACTGCCATCAGCCGGGCTCCGCTGTCAGCGATTCGTCTCAGTTCCGTGATGTTATGAGCGTAAGCGTTCAGGTCAACTTCCGCCCAGGTCAGATGCTTTTCCAAATTACTACCTCATATGCAATCTTTATGGTGGTGATAAAGTGAATGTTCACTATCGCCTACGATTTGGTTTCAGGTGTCAGGTTTCAGGTGTCAGGGACATGCGGCAATGGCAAAAAAGTATAGGAAACGCAAAGTTCCAATATGATACCGGTGCTGCAAAAAATCCGATTCAGGCGACTCGTTAAAATCGTTTACAACTGTTTTTCCTGATACCTGAAACCTTATATCCCCATTCCACATCCTGTGCACCCAAAATCAAACTTGCTCTTCAGCGCGTGCTTACTTCCTGGAACAACTCCTGGGCATGATAGGAGCTTCGGACAAACGGCCCGCTGGCGACTTCGGCAAAGCCTAATTTAAGCGCTTTTTCGCGCCAGGCTTCAAATTCTTCCGGAGGAATAAAGCGTTCCACAGCCAGATGATTTCTTGAAGGCTGTAAATATTGACCCAGGGTGAGTATGCGGCAGCCGGCCTGGAGCATATCCTCGAGGGTCTTTTCGATTTCATCGGAATATTCCCCCAAGCCCAGCATGAGTCCGGATTTGGTCGGCAAGTCAGGGTTGGACTCACGGGCACGTTGTATCAATTGGAGGGATCGGCGGTAATTCGCCTGGGGGCGAACTCTGGGGTACAGGCGTGCAACCGTTTCAATATTGTGATTTAATACATCGGGTTTGGCGTGCAGAACCGTAAAAAGTGCTTCTTTGTTTCCCTGAAAATCCGGGATCAGAACCTCCACGCAGGCATCCGGGATCTGATTGCGGATTTCTTTAATCGTTTCAGCAAATATCCCGGCCCCGCCGTCAGCGAGATCATCCCGGGTGACGGATGTGATGACCACATATCTTAATCCCATTACCCTTGAGACGCGGGCGATCCGGGCCGGCTCGTCCGGATCAGGTGTTTCCACGGCACCCTCCGGCACAGAGCAGAACCGGCAGTCGCGCGTGCATCTCGATCCCATAATTAGAAAGGTTGCTGTATGGTGCGAAAAGCACTCCCAGATGTTCGGACACTTGGCTTCCTGGCACACGGTATGCAGCCGGTCCCGGCCGATCATCCCTTTGACTTTCTCAAAAGCAGATCCGGTAGGCAGGCGTCGTCTCAGCCAGTCGGGCTTTTGGATATATACTGTGGATTTAGATTGCTGAGTCATTCCAAGAAATTCTTAAGTCAGAGTTGCTGCTGCAAATCTGGATAACTGATATCATTGAGATCCAGTCCCAGAACGGATTGGATGTTCTTTTTTACGGTATGGCGAACGACCCTCATTGGAATTTCTTTGCCCAGTTCCTGCTTCACAGAAGTCATCGTGACACCCTCCAGGCCGCAGGGTTGGATCCAGGAAAAGGGGGTTAAATCCAGGTTGACGTTCAAGGCCAGACCATGGAAACTGATGCCCTTTCGCAGGGCAATTCCGATGCTGCCCATTTTTCGGCGGCCGATCCAGATTCCGGGATTTGCACTATTGCGCTGGGCTGTCAGCCCCCAGTCCCTGACCGATTGCAGCATGATTTCTTCAAGCGCGGCAACAAAATCCGTTACCCCCAGTCGGCGCGCCTCTAAATCAATAAGGGTATAGACCACCAGTTGACCGGGCCCGTGAAAGGTAATATATCCCCCTCGTTCCACCTGGACAACGGGAATACCGGACTGCTCCAGAAATGACTCCCCCACCAGCAGATAATCGCGGCCGCCCCGGCGGCCAAGGGTGAAGACAGCCGGATGTTCTAAAAACAGGATGATGTCCCTGTCAATGGAGCTATTTACTTTGGCCGCCACAAGCTCGGATTGAAGTTGCCAGGCCTGGTTGTATTCTATCATACCCAGGTTGACGGAATAACAAGGGGCGGGTTGCGAGCCCCTCGATTGCGGATTCGGGATTTGGGATTTCGGATTTAAACAAGAAGGGCTGCGTGTTGCGGGGTTCGGGTTGCGGGTTGCGTGTTGCGGCTTGCGAGATGCGGATTGGTTGCTGGGGAAAGCAGTTAATTCTTTAGCAGCCTGCTCTGAAGCTAACGCACCTGATTTGTTAGCGGTATTTGTTTCCATTCGTATTTTTATTTTACCATGCCCACCGGGTGCTCTGCGTCCAGTTGCAAGTTCAAACCACCAACCATGGTGGTTGTAGGTTAATTCGATATTCAATTTCTACCAGAAAAATAAGACCGAATCGGAAACCCGCAACTCGATCTGCGCACCGCGCACCTCGTACCCCGCAATCCGAACCCCGAACTCCGCAACGCGAATCATGCGCTCTGCACCCCGTAATGCGTACCTCGTAACACGCAACTCGCAACCCGTAACACGCAACCAGCAACCCGCAACCCGCTACCCGAACCCCGCACCTCGCACCTCGCAACCCGCAACGCGTCCTCATCCCGTCAAGCAAGGCTTTCTGGCCGCCGACGTCTCATCCAACCTTCTTCTGCGGCACTTTGTCGGGGCCTCGGTCAAAAGCTGCGGGCTGTCGTCAGCCTCCTTGGAAATGGCTTTAAGGGATTGAATAAAGGTATCAATATCCTCTTTGGATTCTGTTTCGGTCGGCTCGATCATAATCGCCCCCGGGACCACCAGCGGAAAATATATCGTCGGGGGGTGAAATCCGTAATCCATCAGTCGTTTGACAATGTCCAGGGTGGTAACTTTGTTAGCCTGCTGCAATTTGTCTGAAAACACACACTCGTGCATGCAGGGGCGGTCGTAGGCCAATTCAAAGGTATCTTTCAATTGCTCTTTGACATAGTTGGCGTTCAGGACCGCCAGTTGACTGACTTTTTTCAGGTTTTCGGCTCCCAGACTCATGATGTAGCTGTAAGCTCTTACGAGGACACCGACATTGCCGTTGAAGGCGTGGAGTTTTCCGATGGATTTCGGGAAGTTTTCTGCCAGCAAATACCGGCCATTTTCCAGGATGACACGGGGCACGGGTAAAAAGGGCTCCAGATGATTTAGAACACAAACCGGCCCGGCTCCCGGTCCGCCGCCGCCATGGGGGGTGGAAAAGGTCTTGTGAAGATTTAAATGCAGTACATCGATGCCGATTACCCCCATATCGGCAATCCCCATAACGGCATTCATGTTGGCCCCGTCGCCATACACGAGACCGTCTTTGGCATGCACAATTTCGGCTATTTTTTTGATATTTTCTTCAAAAAGTCCCAGGGTGTTGGGATTGGTTACCATGATACCGGCTGTTTCTTCATCCATGACAGCGGCCACATCCTCGGGGGCCAGAATACCCTTTGCGTTGGATTTTATCGCAACCGGTTGGTAGCCGCACAGGGCCGCACTGGCGGGGTTGGTTCCGTGAGCTGTGTCAGGAACGATGATTTTAGACCGGGGGTTGCCCTTACTTTGATGGTAGGCGTAAAAAAGTAGCATACCGGCAAGTTCGCCGTGAGCTCCGGCGGCCGGCTGCAGGGAGGCGGCATCCATGCCGGTAATTTCTACCAAAAAACGTTCAAGATCATAAATGAGTCTGAGGATGCCCTGGCAAAGATCCGGGTGAAGCATGGGGTGGGCCGCGGCAAAGCCAGGCCGGGAGGCCTGCCGTTCATTGGTTTTGGGGTTATACTTCATCGTGCATGAGCCCAGTGGATACAGACCGCTGTCCACTGCAAAATTCCATTGAGACAGGCGGGTGTAATGCCGAACGACATCAATTTCACTCAGATCGGGAAAATCAGGTCCGTCGCCGACCAGGTCTTCATCCACTGGAAACAATTCAACATCCCGACGCGGCATGGAAAAGCCGCATCTTCCTTTTTTACCCTTTTGCCAGAGCAAGGGTTCGTTCAGGATCAGACCGGTGGTGCCTGGAAATTCTTTCATCGCTTGATCTCCTAACCCGGATAAACCGGAAATTCAAAGCACGAAATACGAAATTCGAAGCAAATCTATTTAAGCTTTTTAACCAGTATATCCATATCCTGCTTACTGATGGTTTCGGTAACGCACAACAAATAATGGTTGGCCAGTTCAGGATAGTAACATTCCAGTGGCAGACCGGCGATAATTTTTTCAGCGGTCAGACGTTCATAGGTCTTATCAAAACCGTCTTTGAATTGAACAACAAATTCGTTAAACGTCGCTTGCTTAAAAGGTATAGAAAATCCCGCCTGCCGCAAAGCGCCCTTTAAATATTCGCTTTTATCGTAATTTAAGCGAGCAAGCGTTTTGATGCCTGAGCCGCCGAGAGAGGACATATATATGGCCGAGGCCAGGGCACACAGACTGTGATTGGTGCAGATGTTGGAAGTGGCCTTTTCGCGTCGAATATGCTGTTCCCGGGTGGCCAGGGTCAATACAAAACCTCGTTCACCATCGACATCCGTGGTTTGTCCCACCAGCCTTCCCGGCATGTTGCGCACATATTTCATCAGAGTCGTAAACATGCCCAGGCCCGGTCCTCCAAAAGAGCGCGGAATTCCCAGGCTCTGTCCTTCTCCGCAGGCGATATCAGCTCCCTGACTGCCCGGATTTTTATACATCCCGTAAGCCAGTGGTTCGCTGAATCCGACGATGAAAAGGGTTTTTTCCGACCGGGTCTTATCTCCGATGGTTTTCAAGTTTTCTATACAGCCGAAAAAATTGGGCGATTGCACGATCACGGCTGCCAATTCATCCATATCGTCCAGGGATGAGAGATCGGTCGTGCCATCCGGCAGGTATGGCAGTTCCAAAATTTCATATTCGGTGGGGGTCAGATAGGTTGCGAGGACCCGGCGATAATGCGGGTGGACTAAACGGGACACCGCCACTTTTTTGCGCCGTGAAATTCGTACCGCCATCAAAGCAGCTTCTGCCAGAGCCGATGCCCCGTCATATTGCGAGGCATTGGCTACTTCCATACCGAGCAGCCGGGCCGTCAGGGTTTGATACTCAAAGATAGCCTGCAGTGTACCCTGACTCATCTCCGGTTGATAGGGCGTATAGGATGTAACAAATTCGGAGCGACTCAACAGATGATTGAGAGACACCGGAATATAGTGTTCATAGCTGCCGGCTCCCATAAACACTTTATATTCGGGGGAGACGGCCATACTCCCGCAAAGCTCGTCGATGTGGTGATTTAACTCCCACTCGGTTAATGCCTGCGGCAGGTTAAGTTCGCCTTTGCGACGGCAATCAGCCGGGATAGTGCCGAAGAGAGCTTCCAGGGAACTCACCCCCACCGTCTTTAACATCGCGGTGATGTCTTCAGGTGTGTGGGGAAAATATCGCATCGATCTTATCCTTTCAGAGTTGATAAATATGCGTCTTTGTCCATTAAAGCATCCAGTTCAGACGAATTTTCGAGTTTGACCTCGATCATCCAGCCATCTGAAAAGGGCGTGTTGTTGACCAGTTCGGGGGCGTCTTCCAGGGCGTCATTGATGGCGACAATCTCACCGCTGACGGGCATGTAAAGCTCTGAAACCGCCTTAACCGATTCCACCGTGCCGAATTCAGCACCTTTTTCAAAGGATTCACCCACATCGGGCAATTCAATAAAAACAATATCTCCCAGTTGGTCCTGGGCATAATCAGTGATTCCCAATTTGGCAGTTTCCCCTGCGGCTTTGACCCACTCGTGGCTTTCTGCATAGCGAACATCTTCCGAAAAATTAAGCTCAGTAATTTCTTTCATGATTCCTCCTTATCCCTTAGTTACAATCAGTCTATGACATACGGAATTTTTAAATTATAGCTTTTATATACCACAAATGTTTCCACGGATTGAACATCTTCTAATTTTGAAACTTCTTCGGTGTAAAATTCCAGAAGGCCGAAACCTGCTTTCAACAACACCATCAGAATCAGGTCAAACCGGCCGGTTACAACACTAACAGAAATTACGCCTTTTAATTTGCTGAATTCTTCTCCCTTTTTAACAAGAGCCATGGTTTTTAACTTTACGCCCACCATGACGACCCGGTGACCGTTGATGGCTTCCGGATCCACCAGACCGGTGATTTCTAAAATCCCTTGGTCAATGAGTTTATGAACACGGGTGCGAACAGTGTTTTCAGATACAGACAGCTCTTCGGCTATTTTTTTGTAGGACTTTCTGCCGCTACTAAGATGTTTGATAATAGCGAGATTGATTTTGTCGATATTCATAGAGTCCGCATTGATTCTTGCCGTTCAAAACTGACATTTTAAGGAGGGTGATACTAATTCTTTAAAAAATACTGGAGAATCTGTCAATAATTAATTTATTTTTTAATGATATCATCAAAATATAAGAAAAAAATTTAGAGTAACCAAAATTATTCTCCAGTTTCTATTTTTTTTGAACCACGATATAGGCCGGAAGTGATTTTTGATCCGGGGCAACGAAATGTGGCTGGATAAGGGGCGTGCACACGATTGTTTAAATAATGAATTGATTAGCATTGAAAATTTTTTCTCTCTATGGTACAGAGCCAATCGTTTTTGCGGTTTAGTCGGTAGTATTTTTTCGGTTTTATAACAACTTGCTTAACGATAGCAAAAAAAGGAGGCTAATGATGAAGACCAAACTGTTTAATGTAGCAATCATTTCATGTTTTGCCGTGGCGCTGGTGTTCTTTGCCTGCGGTCCCAAGGGACCGGAAACCGTCAAAATTGGTATTAACGCTCCGTTAACTGGCGATATCCCCAAAGTGGGGGAGGGCACCAAATTTGCCGCCCAGATGTGGCTGGAAGATGTTAATGCCGCCGGGGGCATTGAAGTCGGCGGCAAGAAATACAAGGTAGAGCTGATTATCGAGGACAATGAGTCCAAGGCGGAATCGGCAGTCAAAGCCAACGTTAAGCTGATCACCGAAGATGAAGTGCTGGCCATTGTCGGGCCCCAATCTTCTAAACAGGCAGTGCCGGCCGGTGGCAAGGCCAACGAATTGGGCACGCCCATGGTCAGCCCCTGGTCAACCAATCCCAACACGACCAAAGATCGTCCCTTTGTCTTCCGGGGTTGCTTTCTGGATCCCTTTCAGGGACCGGTTATCGCCAAGTTCGCCAAAAAAGAATTCGGATTTACTAAAGCAGCGGTGCTTTACGACGTGGCCAGTGACTATCCGAAGGGTTTGGCAGAATTTTTCAAAGCGGCCTGGGAAGATCTGAATGGTCCCGGTTCCGTGGTGGCCTATGAAAGCTTTACCACCAAGGACGCTGACTTCAGTTCCCAGCTTACCAAAATTAAAAGCTCCGATGCCCAGTTTATTTTCACACCCCAGTATTACAATGAGGTTGCCCTGATCGTCCAGCAGGCCCATCAGCTGGGATGGGATAAGCCGATTGTGGGAAGCGATAGCTGGGGATCGGCAGAAACCGTTAAACTTTGCGGCAAAGACTGCTATGGTCTTTTCTTCAGCACCCACTATGCCGCGGCCGGAGCCAAGGGCGCGACCAAGGAATTTATTGATCGCTACAAAGCCAAAAACGGCTATGTACCGGACGATGTGGGCGCTTTGACATGGGATGCCATGCGCCTCGTCCAAACGGCCATCGAAGGTGCCGGAGAACTTACCGGTGACATCAAAAAAGATCGCAAATCTGTTCGAGATGCCCTGGCAACCATTAAAGACTTTGATGGAATTACCGGTGGCATGACCTTTACCGAAGAAGGCGATCCGATCAAATGCGCCGTTATCGTGCGGATCAGCGATGCCGGTGAATTTGAGTTCTATCAGTCGGTCTGCCCGTAGGATCGGCCCTATCTGGACCTAAACTATTAGATGGAGAAAAATAAGACGGGCCAGGGCGTATGCCCTGCGCCCGACTTTTAGTATCTTATAACCCAACATTCCAGGATTCTCTCCGAGTCCGCTTCCAGCCCGGAGGGCTTACAGGCCGGAGGGTAGGCCTACGAGCCGGAGGCCAAGAACCCACTGATACAGGCAATCGCTCTAATAGTGGTGAGCTCCCTTGGCTGGTTATGGCTCATTCGGATCTGGATATAGGGAACAAGGAGAACCGCAATGGTTTTTTTTCAAAACCTGATTAATGCCTTGCAGTGGGGTAGTTTTTACGCCTTAATCGCATTGGGGTATTCCATGGTTTACAGCATTTTAATGCTTTTCAACTTTGCCCATGGCGATATTTTCATGGTCGGTGCCTACATCGGCTTTGGAGTTTCATCGGCCCTGATTGCGCTGACCGCCATGGGCGCCCTGCCGTTGCCCGGCTGGTTTATTCTCGTGTTGACCATCATCTTCTCCATGTTTCTGACTTCCTTTGTGGGCATGATCGTCGAACGTGTGGGCTACCGGCCTTTGCGAGAAGCTCCCCGGGCTTCGGCCGCCATTACCGGGTTGATGATCGGCATCATACTGGAAACCGGTAACCTGGCCTTGCTGGGTGCGGAACGGGTTAAATTTCCATCATTAATCGAAACCACCACCTACCATCTCGGCGGGGTGGTGGTGACCAATAAAAAAATAATGATCGTGCTAGTTTCCATCGCCCTGGCCTTTGCCTTGCATCAGTTTATCCGCAGAACCCGGTATGGCATGGCGATGCGGGCCATGGCCTTTGATTATGTCGTTGTACCGCTGATGGGGGTGCCGTTAAACAGAATGGCCACCCTCACCTTTGCCCTGGGCTCGGGCCTGGCTGCCGCTGCCGGCATCCTGTTTGGTGTGGCTTATCCTGTGCTGGATCCCTACATGGGAATTCTCATTGGCTGGAAAGCGTTTGTGGCTGCCATTTTAGGGGGCAGGGGCTCGGTGGTGGGTGCCACTCTGGCAGGATTCTTACTGGGTTTTATCGAGATGTTTGTGCCGATGATCTTTCCATCGACTTTCCGGGATTTTATTGCCTACTCCATTGTTCTGCTGATTCTGGTTTTCAAGCCCCATGGTTTTTTTGGCGAAGCCTACAGTGCTCGTTTGAGGCTCTAACCCTGATTGAACGATATATAAGTTTAATTGGTTATAGTTTTGCTGTTATTTAGTCGGTTGCAGGTAAGAGCGGATATCAATTGAGATTCGAGGACTTGATATGGATCTAACAAGGGACAAGTTATCAGCCGATAAAAAATCGCTGGCGAGCAGATGGCGAGCTTTCAGCTCCGGGGTTCCCCTGCTCGGGTGGCTTATAGGTGCCCTGGTGGCGGTTTTGCTGGAACAGATAATTGGCAACCCCCTGGCCAGGGGGATGTGGCTGCCGAAAGTGCCTGTGCTTTTTGGCTGTGTCATCATGCTCAAAAAGCCTTTGCTAATCCCCAGTGCGATGACCTATGTACTGCTGATTTATGTTTTGCCGATCGGAGCGATTGCGCGCTTGAGCGCGGCTGCCATGAACCGGCTGACAGCCAAACTTCTCGATACCAGGATGATCGTTTCGGTCCTCGTTCACATCCTGTTGCTTTACGCGATTCTTCATATCTGGGCCGGGATGAGTGATTACCGCTTGCTTGTGCTCAAACTGATGCTGATCGCTGTGATGCTCACCTTGAGTTTAAATGTCATCAACGGCTATATGGGCGAGTTTTCCTGCTCCCACCCTGGATTCATGGCCCTGGGCGCCTATGCTGCTTCGGCCTTCACGGTGCTGTTATTTACCAATGATCGGCTCTTTGGAGAGGCCCTGCTGCCTCCGGTCATCGGGCCGTTCTTTTTCCCGATTGCATTAATTCTGGGTGGGCTGGTGGCTTCGCTGGGCGCCCTGGTGGTGGCTATCCCCTCATTCCGGACCCGGGGAGACTATCTGGCCATTATCTCTTTGGCATTTATGTTTATTGTCAAAAGCTTAATTGAAAATCTGGAAGTGGTGGGCGGGCCCCGTGGGTTGAGCAATCAGCCGGATTGGGCCAATCTGCCGGTGGTGTTTACCATTACTATGCTCTGCATCTGGATTATTAATAATTTTGTACGTTCCACCATGGGCAAGGCACTGAATGCAGTCCGTGACAACGAAATGGCCGCAGATGCCATGACCGTCAATACCCGCCGAACTAAGATGCTGGCCTTTTTGTTCGGTGCTTTCTGGGCCGGTGTGGCCGGCGGTCTTTTTGCCCACGTGCTGCGCTATGTCAATCCCGCAACCTTCGGCCTGCAAAAACTTGCCGAAGTGCTGGCCATGGTCTATTTTGGCGGTCTGAACTCTATTTACGGTTCAATTGTTGGGGCATGCGGCATCAGTTTGCTGGGGGAAGCACTGCGACCACTGGAACTTTACAAGTGGATCATCATTCCGCTCCTGCTCATTTTAGTGATGATTTTTCGTCCAACGGGACTGATTGCATTCAAGGAACTTGATGTTGAAAAATTGATCCAGCCGAAGACAAAATCAGGTTGATTAAGTTTATTAAGTTGATTGGGTTGATTGCTACAAAGAGATAAGGATAAAAGCCAAAAAGGTTGATTGGTTAAATAGTTGAATAGTCAAATAGGAAAGATTTAAAATCGATATTCAACCGATTCCCAGTCAACTAGTTAACTAATCAACCAATTAACTATTTACCGGACATTGTTTTTCCCGGAACGCTAGAAACTATCCGGGTCCTCTGGTATAAACGAACAGCTTTCTATTTAGCATGAGGTAAAAAATGTCATTGCTTCAAATTGACAAGATGACGCACTACTTTGGTGGTTTAAGGGCGGTATATAATTACGACCTGGAGATCAATCCCGGCCAGGTCCGGGGGCTGATCGGGCCCAATGGTGCCGGGAAAACCACCATTTTCAACCTCATCACCGGTATCTACCAACCGACCGAGGGTACCGTATCCCTGGCAGGTACCAAATTAAACGGTCGCTCACCTCACGAGATTGCTTCTCTGGGGATCGGCCGGACCTTTCAAAACATGTTGTTGTGGCGACATATGACAGTACTGGAGCATGTCAAAATGGCCCGGTATTCCAAACTTACATACGGTCTGGTGGGTGCCTTTTTCGGCACTGCCAAACGCCACAAGGAAGAAGCTGAAAGTGAAGAAAAAGCATATTATCTGCTGAAAATGATGGGCGTTGACCAGTTTGCCGATCAAATCGTGGTCAACCTGCCATACGGTGCCCAGCGCAGGGTGGAAATGGCCCGGGCCCTGGCCATGGAGCCCAAAGTTCTTTTTCTGGATGAACCCACTGCCGGCATGAATCCCGAGGAACTGGTCCAAATGATGGCCATCGTGCGTCAAGTCCATCATGAACTGGGGTTGGCCATCTTTCTCATCGAGCATCGCATGAAAGTGGTTATGGAGCTTTGCGAGAAAATCCAGACCCTGGTTTTTGGCGAGGTGATTGCTGAGGGTACACCCGATGAAATCCAGAACAACCCCAAAGTGATCGATGCATATTTAGGCAAGGAGGCGGTGGCATAATGTTACTAGCGGTTGAGGATTTACGTGTATCATACGGCAACATTAAAGCGTTGCAAGGACTGAATTTTCAGATTGATGAGGGTGAAATTGTCTGCATCATCGGGGCCAACGGAGCCGGCAAAAGTACCACCCTGAAAGCAATTTCACGTATGGTGCCGGTTGAAGCCGGCACGAAAATGAAGTTTGAGGGCAATGATCTGCTGGAATTTGCCGCTGATAAAGTTGTCAGCAAACTGGGGATTTCGCACGTTCCGGAAGGCAGGCGGTTGTTTGAAAATCTGACGGTGACTGAAAACCTCAAGCTGGCCACCTTTGCCAGAAAGGACAAAGATCAGATTCAGCAGGATGTTAAACGGGTGTTTTCCATATTTCCCCGATTAGAAGAACGGCACAACCAAAAATCCGGCACTCTGAGCGGTGGCGAGCAGCAAATGCTGGCGGTGGGCAGAGCCTATATGAGTGGGCGCAAGGTCATGTTGCTGGATGAGCCCTCCATGGGACTGGCCCCCCTGCTGATGATGAGCATGTTTGATGCGTTAAAGGAAATCAATCAGGAAGGCACCACCATTTTGCTGGTGGAACAAAATGCCAGACTGGCACTGAAATTTGCCCAGCGGGGTTATGTAATCGAAAGCGGTCATTTGGTTCTGGAAGGACCCTCTGAAGACCTGCTTGAAAATCCGGAGGTCAAAAAAGCCTATCTGGGCGGCTGATGGATTTAGGAATTTAGATTTCGGATTGCTGATTGATGCAAGGGTTGTTATCGATTTTAATTCCTTCGTCTACTATAGATCGCCGAATTTGCCTTAAACGCGGAACTCGCAACCCGCAACCCGGAACTTTAATGCAAAACAAAAAGGGCATCCCCTCTGTTATTAACGGGATGCCCTTTTTTTACTTGGGAATTATAGCTTAGGCCACCGTGACATTTACCGCAGCAGGACCTTTGGGACCCTGCTCAATGTCAAAAGTAACGGTATCGCCATCATAAAGAGCTTTGAAACCGGTTGCATTGATTCCTGTGTGATGGACAAATACATCCGGGCCATTTTCCTGCTCGATGAAACCGTAGCCTTTGCTGCTATTAAACCATTTTACAATTCCATTTACCATTGTAGCTTTCTCCTTTCAAATAATTCTCAAAGCTTCAAACTTCCGGAGTGCCACTTTGATAAATGGAACTTGCCTTTAGAACGAAACCGGCCCGCCAATTAAGAGCGGGCCTTTATTGATTAGAGATAACATAACACTTAATTTGCCAAAAGCAAGGCTATTGGGATTTTTTAAATCATATCTTGACAATATATAACACAATGTGGCAGAAAAAGTAGGAACAGTAATATTTCTAACCGGCATAAATTTCATTGCTGTCTTTGTATCTCTCTTAATTCGACTTTGCGCGCTGAAATAGATTCCGGTTCCCGGTAAATTCCAATTAAAGATCTTTGAGAAGACACCCGTTATGACCACAATAAGGGAATTCTATATCCTTGCAACCTGGGTAGTTTAAAGGTGTAATACCATGGATAATAAAGTCTATATTGTTCAAAGTAAAGATTATGATGAAGTTGAGGAAAAGCTTACATCCCTGATAAATCTGATGGGCGGGATTGGGCGCTATGCGAAAAAAGACGAGAGAATAGTACTCAAGGCCAATTTACTGCGAGAGGCCCGACCGGAACAGGCGGTATGCACCCACCCGGCGGTGGTGGCCGCTGTCGGGAAACTGGCCAGAGAAGCGGGAGCGGTTCCTATTATAGCCGACTCACCGGGAGGCGGCTACCTTTATAGCGCCAAAACGTTGGAAAAAATTTACCACACCAGTGGGATGCTCCGGGCAGCAAGACAGGCCGGTATTGAAGTCAATCGGGTTACAACTTCCAGGCCCGTGTCCTACGCCGCCGGGTTGCTGACCAAGCATTTTGACATTATCACACCTGTATTTGAAGCTGATGCCCTGTTCAATATGTGTAAAATGAAGACCCACCTCTTCACGGTCATGACCGGTGCTGTTAAAAACCTTTTTGGCGTGATTCCTGGATTAATCAAAACCGGCTACCATGCCAAACTCCACGATACAACCAGATTTGCAGGCATGCTACTCGATTTGGCGCAATACATTTCGCCCCGCCTGAGCATAATGGACGCTGTTTTGGCAATGGAAGGCGACGGACCGGGGTCCGGAGATCCAAAACAAGTCGGTCTGCTGCTGGGTTCTGAAAATCCTCTGGCCCTGGATGTGGTCGCCGGCGAAATAATGGGTATCGATCGGACAGAAAATCCAATCATCATGGAGGCCGAACGCCGGGAGCTGAAACCCAACCGTCTGGATGAAATTGAAATCGTCGGCGTCAACCTGACGGATGTGAAAGTTGCGGATTTTAGACGCTCCCAGGTCTCGGCCGGCAGCCTTGGGTTAGATGCGATGCCGTGGTATCAGCGAATCCTTGAACCGGTGTTTAAAAATGCCTTCACGGTCAGGCCCCGGGTAATTTGGGATCGATGCATTGCCTGCGGGACATGTATTGAAGGCTGTCCGGTGGAAGCGGTAAGCTTCGTTGATGAGAGAGCCTATATTGATGACGACAAATGTATTCGCTGTTATTGCTGCCATGAAATGTGCCCGGAGGAGGCTATCGGTTTATTCAGCAGCTGGTTATATCAACTGCTGAAACCAGCCTAAAATTGATTTCAAAATCCCATCTAACACCCAAATACGGCGTTGCAAGTTTCTTAGAAATGTACTGCTCATCCCGCCGCAGGCGGGACTGCGCTTTCTAAGAAACTTGCGCCTTGATGCATACCATAATCTGTTTAGAATAGATATGTAATCCCGCTCAGCGGGGTCTTTGCACGTGATCTGAGATTTTGAAATCAATTTTAATCGGACTTTTCCCCATTCGCTTCAGGTGCTTTTACCGCTTTTAAAGGGTCTTTCATTATCCTGTCAACCTGACTGCCGGATAATAGAAACGGATAGTCACTGCCCGAAGACAATGCCGGAAAAGCAGGGTCCTTCTCAACGGTTTTGGTAAAGATCGACAGACTGTATTCCTGCCCGCCTTTCAGCCGGAGGGTGAACAGCGGAGATGTAAAATCATCCTTGCGGCGGTCGCTGATAAATTTTTCACAGCGCAGATTGGAAATGGTGTTGAGAATCTGTTTGACGACAGCGTCATCGACCGGTTGCCCATCTGCAGCCTGCCAAGCGGGTTTATTTGCCTCCGGGGCCGCTTCTGTGCGCTTTTCGGCTTGCGCGTCTTCGACCGCCACGGGTGCCTGGGTTTTGTTTAAAATCAGGGACTGCTGGTCTTTGATCACAATAAATTGCTGGATCTCGGCGGGGTTTAAGGACAGCACCAGTTTATCACGCAGATCATCTATGGTGAGGTCAAAATTATTTCTAATATTTCCGCGGGCATGAAAAACCCGCTCATCTCCGGCCGGCTTTACAAACGTGTGACGAAATGATGAGGCAGTTTTTCCCAGGTCAACATCCCACTTGAGGTTGTCTCCCTGCCAGGCTCTGACATTTATCTTTTTATCCTCATCGAGGTCATAGAGATTGTAATTCTTGGACTCGGAAACCAGTGCTGTTAACGTGAGGTTTTCGATGGCATAAAGCATATCCTTGACCTTGCTCCCATCGGCCGGGAATTCTTCCGGTGCGATATACCATTTAGCATCTTTTTTATTGACGAAGATGATGTCCTTGTCTCTGGAAATCTGCAGCTTGGAGATCTCTTTGCCCGCAACTTGCGGGACATCCGGCAATTGATACTGGGTACGATCCGATGTGCGCGTCACCAGATAGGCAGACAAGGCGATGATTACAAGGGCCAGGATGATGTATTCTTTCTTCACTTTCATTTTTCAATTCCAATAATTTTTATCGTTTCAATTAGATAGCATGGATGTACATAAGCTATTTGGCTCCAGGGTTCACCGTTCAGGATTATGTTTAACTTTCGTTGAGGCTAGCGGCTGTGAGCCTTTCGTTCATCAACGCAGGATTGAACACAGCTTGGCCAAATCGGATTTAGCTCATCTACAAGGCCAAGTCTCCTGACGCTGAATCACTTATTTTCGATACCATTGAACCTCTGAACCCAGAAACCTTGAACCGGCTTCTATTTATGAAACATCATCTGAATATGTTTTTTGCGGGAATGTCTCCGGAACCAGACACCGAGGCCGAATATGACGACCAGTACCGGCAGACCGGCTATATTTGACGCTTTAACAAATGCCTTGGTACCGGCCTGAGTATCCTCCAGCGGGTTGAAGCGCTGCACTTTGGCGCGCATGACAGCAATGTCTTCCCGTCCGTTTAAATAATCAATTGTATTCAATATAAAAGTGGCATTGGATCCTCTGCCGCCGGCATCCAATACATTGTCTCTGAGCATGTCGGCCGAGGCCATCACAAATATTTTCCCCCGTTGGCCCCGGGTCAGAAACTGTCCCTGGCGTTCGATCTGTGACAGATCAATATCAGATGGGGATTTAGAGGCCTCAGCCCGAGGTTTATCCTCGGATTCTTTCTCAACCTTAATTTCCTTTACCGGCAAAGGCTTGCCGGTAAAGTAGCTTGGAAATTCGCCTTCGATGATATAGGCCAGCGGATAGCTCTGCATGTCTTCGGATGATTCAGGCGGCTTGATAAACATGGGGTTTAAATTGATTCGATCGCGCATTTGCCAGGATTTTTCCGAGGAAGCAAACAGCCTGTATGTTTCCAAGGAATTCTGGGTGATGCGTTCTGAATCCAGTTCCAGAGGAGATATTTTCAGCGCCACCAGCCGTTTGATGTTTTTCATAAAATTGAGATCATTGTTTATGAAGCGGTCTTTAATCAGGGGTGCAAAATAAATCGCCCGTTCGCCGCCGCCAAACTGGGCCGGCAATTCCTGGCGGTAGCAGTTCTCGTCCATTACAAAAGATTGCTGAATGCGGATGCCATAGTGGGAAAGCAGTTTTTCAAGTCCAGTATCCAAGGGTACAAAAACGGGGGCCTGCCCCATGTTCATGCCTTGCTGACCGGTTGGACTTATTTCGTTAAATCGATCTATCACCAGGGCCAGACTTTTGCCCTGCAGGAGAAACTGATCAATTTGAAACAGCTCGTACTCCGAAAATTTTTCCCTTGGTCGCGCAATAATCAGGCACTTCAGGCTTTCAGGTATGTTTTGGTCTTGGAGCGCAATGTTTTTCAGGGAGTAATTCTGCGAGATCAGGGTACGAAAGTTGGTGGCCGGCTCCTCAGCCGGAGGACGGCCCGGGGCACCGGGCGGCGTGCCGGCAAGGTTCAAGGTGCCGTGATCGGCCAGATATCCAATGTCCTCATTGACGTCGATTAGACGTTCAATGTTACTGTTGATGTTTTCTTCCATCTCGGCTGTGGCGGCCAATTGGTACTGGGTCCCGATAATCGGCAACCGGATGACCTGCATCAGCGGCACGGCCAACAGATTTTCCCCGTACTCCATGACCAGTCCGATGACGCCTTTCCCCGGGGCGATTTTGCCTTTTGCAAGCGCTGGCCAGGAAAGCATCATGATGTTGTATTTTTTAGAAAGAGCCGTGAGGTCCTGATCCTGGGCCGGATTTAGAAACTCGAATTCGAGTTTGTTGTAATTTTTTTGATTCAGCTTTTTAACGATAGTTTCTATTTCAGCGGGAATGTTGGCAAGGTTTCTAATCCCCATGTGTGGGGCGACGGTTTCAATCGAAGATGACAAAAACAGCTTGATTTTAATATTACCGGACAGGCTTAACAGGGCGCTGATTTTATTGTTCATCTTCTGAATGGCCGTGGTAAGTATATACTCCAAACCCTCGGTCGAAGTAATTGCCGGAACTTGCTCAATTAAATCCCCATGAATCAGGACCAGCCCCATATAGGCTTTTTGAAATTTAACCTCGTCTTTGTCGACGACCTGGATTTGAATAGGTTGGATACCGTAATTGTTGGCAATTTTCTGATTTTCCTGGGCTTTATTGGTTAGTTCTCCTTCTTCGGCGCTGACATCGTAAAATCGATAATTTAAAAATTTGTTACCATAGATAGCATATTCTTCGAACAGGTCATGAAGATAGCGCTCGGTGTTGTTGTAGGGCGGTGGAAGATCCTTGGTAAAAAAGACTTTGATGGTCAATGGTTCGGACAGGGTCGCTGCCACCCTTTTGCTGGCCTCAGAAATTGAGTAAATTTTATTGGCCGTCAAATCCGCTCTGAAAAATAACGTGATTCCAGCGACATTTACCAGCACGACAATCACGAGGTAGATGATGAACTTAAAATATTGTCCTGATGTTTTCCCGAAAGCCATGGGGATCTCCTATTTAGCTTTAAAGTGTGGCATTTGCTAATTAAAATTGCCTTAAATTTTTAATATAACTTTTAGGTGTCAGGTGTCAGGAAACAGGGGTTCCAAGGTTCAGGGTTCACCGTTCAGGGTTGTCGTTTGAAAACGCATAACGGCAGAACTTTTCAAACTTTGAACGCTGGACCTCGAACCTTGTACCCTGACACCTGACACCCGACACCTGAAACCATATTCTCGAAACTTCATTAGAGGCTGATGAAAATATCTTGCCCCTCAGAAGTCTTAGACTCCTTTTTTAGTACCTCTCCTTCAGGGCCAGGTAGGCAGAATGCAAACCGATAAAACAGACACTCAAAAAGTAAATGATATCCCGTGAATCGATGATCCCTTTTGATATGTTTTGAAAATGGAAATCCGCGCCCAGGTAGGCGAGAACCCCCAGCATGGATCGCGGCAGAAAGAAAAGCATCTTGTCGATCAGCGTCAGAATGAAGCAGACGGCCATGCCCACAATAAAAGCGATGATCTGATTGCGGGTCAAGGCCGAGGCAAACAGTCCAATCGCGCTAAAGGCCGCGCCCAGAAGGACAGCACCGATGTAGCCACCCACCACCGGGCCCCAGTCAAGTTGTCCGAGGGCCGCTACTGTGACCGGATACGTAAATGTCGGTACCAACATGGCGATGACAAAAGCGACAGCCGCAAAAAATTTTCCAATGACCACATCGGTTAAAGTCACCGGCATTGTCAGCAGGATTTCATAGGAACCTATGTTCAGCTCCTCTGACACCAGACGCATGGTAATGGCCGGAACGACGAACGAAAAAATGATGGGCAACAATGAGAAAAAGTTTCTCATGTTGGCTTGGCCGACAAGAAAAAAAGTGGCGAAAAAGAGCCAGCCTGTCACCAGCAAGAATATCGCAATAACAATATAGGCGATTGGAGAAACAAAGTAGGACCTGAATTCTTTTTTAAAGATAGGGATGGCTTGACGCATTAGACATCCTCCATGGTAAGTTCGCGGAAAATGGTTTCAAGGGTCTGGGTCTCCTGGTGGAAATCGAGCACAATCCAATCGGTCTGTTTGATTTCCTGATATATGGCAGCTCTCTGGTCGAAGGAGGCCCGGCAGTCGAGCCTCACATCCAGTTGACTGTCTGATTCCTCAATTCTTGTAATACCGCTAATACCCTCCAGGTTTGACAGCAACTTATCCACGGATTTAAAATCTGCATTTTGCAGGGTCAGATGGATATTTTTTTTATCACCGGCCGATTTTTTCAGACTTTCGGTGCTGCCGTCAGCAACGATCTTACCGCCGTTGATTATCACCACCCGGTCGCAGGTGGCCTCGGCTTCGCTTAATATGTGGGTGGAAAGGATTATGGTTTTTTCTTTACCGATTTGTTTGATAATCCGCCGAATTTCAACAATCTGGTTGGGGTCCAGCCCCGAGGTCGGCTCGTCAAGGACCAGAATTTCCGGATCGTTCATCATGGCATGGGCCAGCCCAACCCGTTGCTTGTACCCTTTTGACAGCTCACTAACGGGTTTGTGCATGACCTCATTAATACCACACAGGTTGGCCAACTGACGGATTCGATCCAGTTTACGGTCTCTTTCGATTCCCCGGATATCGGCAACATAGTTCAGATAATCGTAGACCAGCATATCATGATACAGGGGGGCTGATTCAGGAAGGTATCCCAGAATTTTCTTGATTTCCAGGGGGTGCTCCTCAATGTTGTGATTCAGGATATTCACGTTGCCGGAACTTGGCCGTAAAAACCCGGTCAGCATACGCAAAGTGGTGGTCTTGCCGGCGCCGTTAGGCCCCAGAAGCCCGAGAATCTCCCCTTTCTTAATTTCCAGGCTAATCTGATTGACCGCACATAAGTCGCTATAATATTTGGTTAAATTTTCTACCTGGATCATGTCCTTCTCCTGTCGATTATGGATACTCGATTCTCGATGCTGGCATCCGGCCACCCTGCTTCGCCCTGCGGGCTACGAAGGGCAGGCTGGCTTCTGGTTTCTGGTCGCTGGTTCCTGATTATTCAATACTCGAGGTCGATCTTTTGTTAGGAGTTCCGAGTTGCGTGGTGAAAACCAAACCAATCCAAGTTCCCATTTCCGAATTCAAATGCCTCTGTTCTTTGTTGTTGGGCCAAAGCCTATAAAAGAAATCCGTCTGGGTGTCAAGACTCAAAGCCGAGAAAAAAATAATGCTTACAAATTAAATTTAGTGTAGAAATGTTGAAAAACATAATTACTATATAGGTTAACATTCATTCTATACACCTGGACCGGGTGCATTTTTTAAAGATATTATGTATGATTTAAACCTTGTCAAGTCGTCAATTTGGTTGTAATTTTAGGTTATTATAGCCAACCAGGCTCGTGCTTAGATAGATGCGGGAGTCTCGCGGCGAACCTGTCTATGAAAGGAGAAAAGCCGACATGCGCGTGAAGGGAAGAGCAAGAAAAATTTTTATATTGAAAACGCTGCTCATTATTTTAACGTTAAGCGGCGGTTTTTTATTTGCGGCGGGTTTAGATTTAAATCCATCAGCACATGCAAAATCCACGGATATTTACTCCATGCCCGGCAATTTTAGTAAATTGGCTGAATTGGCTGGTCCTGCCGTTGTCAACATCCGTACCGTGAAAACCATCAAAGGGGGTGGCCCGGTTTTCAGGCAGTTTCAACGGGGGCCCCGCGGGCGAGAAAACCCGATGGATGATTTTTTCGAGAGATTTTTTGGTGAAAATGTGCCCAGGGAATTTAAGCAGCCCAGTCTCGGCTCAGGTTTTATTATCGACAAAAAAGGCTATGTTGTCACCAACAACCATGTGATTGAAGATGCCGACCAGATTAAAGTGAAAGTGGCCGATGATATGGAGTTCGATGCCGAAGTCGTGGGGCGTGATCCCAATACCGACCTGGCCTTACTTAAGATAGAATCAGAAAAAGATCTGCCGGTTCTTACTATGGGTAATTCCGACGAGCTGAAAATCGGTCAATGGGTTGTTGCCATCGGCAGTCCCTTTGGTTTGGAACGCACGGTCACGGCCGGCATTGTCAGCGCCAAGGGACGGGTGATCGGTTCAGGACCCTACGATGATTTTATCCAGACCGATGCTTCCATCAATCCCGGAAACAGCGGGGGCCCCTTGCTAAATATGAAAGGAGAGGTGGTGGGTATTAACACAGCCATTATTGCCAGCGGAACCGGCATCGGATTTGCGATCCCCGTCAATCTGGCAGAAGGCATTATTGCCCAGCTAAAATCCGAGGGCGAAGTTACCCGGGGATGGCTGGGGGTTGCAATTCAGGATCTCACCAGTGAAATGGCGGAATACTACGGGCTAAAGGATCGCAAAGGTGTACTGGTCGCCGATGTATTTAAAGGGGATCCGGCTGACAAGGCCGGTATTCAGGCCAAAGACATCATTATAGAAGTCAACAGCGAGATGATCGAAACCAGTCGTCAGCTGACTGCCATGATCGCAAGTCTCAAAGTCGGCGAGACCGCCAAAGTAGAGGTTTTTCGAAATGGCAAGAAAAAAACATTTTCGGTCAAACTTGCCAAACGCAGTGATGAAAAATTGGCTGGCGGGCGAGTTCCCCAAAAACGTGAAGAAGAAGAGTTGGGGATCCGGGTAACGGATTTGACATCTGAAATGGCTCAGAGATTCAACCTCGGTGACACCGCCGGTGTTGTTGTTGTCGGGGTGGAATCCGGCAGTAAAGGATCCGAGGCCGGTGTTCAGGTGGGAGATATTATCAAAGAGATTAATCACAAGGCCATTGAAACAGGGAAAGATTACACGACATCCTTGCAGAAGATCAAAACTGGAGACTCCGTCAACCTCTTTATATGGAGAAAAAACGCAGGTTTTCTGGTTATAAAATTTAACAAATAATCTGCTAGTCACTGATGGTCTTGCTTAAATCCGGGATCGTTTCAGGCTTCCCTTTGACCATATAGCGGCTGTCGCCACCACGGGCGGTAACATTTTCATAGACACCGTCATCGCGCTTTACCAGTTTTGTAAAACCGAGATCTCGCAGTTCTCCATTGGTTTTCGGGCAACTGATATTGGTGCGGGAAATGAGTTTTTGTATCGGTCCTGAACAGTTTGGACAAAGATTGAGCTGATTGTCATTGATTGACTGCCTTAAATCAAACACCTTGCCCAGAGTGCAAGGTGTTTTCAGATGTTCGTATTCATAAACTGGCATAATCATTCCTCATTTCTACGTAACTTTTTATTTTGACAACTGCTATGGAACGGTTTGGCAATTTCTGATTATATCAGAGAAAAAATAAAATGGAAATGTTTACTGTCAAGGCCCCATTGGCTATTTCCATCGCGCCGGCACCCAGCGCTACGATACTTTAAATGCCGGCGGCGACCCCAAATAATCAGCCGTGGGCCGGTCGTCCTGAAACTATTGCCAGATTAAGTGTCACTAAGACCTCCTCTACCTTCCGTCCCTCATCCTCATTGCCACCTGGAGTGCAAAATTTTTAAACGTTATTCTTCCGGACAATCCTCCAGACAATCTAAAGTTTGCCCAAAAACAGCCGATACCAGATGTGTGCAATTTACACCGCATTTTTATAATTACGTTCCGAAATACGGAACTGCTGTAAAAGTGTTTGTAGACAAAAACCCTTGAATAGCTGAATCGGAATTAAATTTTATGAATGATATCCAGCCGATTAGGCAGTCTGGAATAGAAACCAAAATAAAGGAGGCCGAAACCTGTCACTCAATGGGAATGATGCGCGATGCGCTGCAGGTTTACGAACAGGTGCTTGCCAGCCTGCCTGGTAGAGATGGGCAAACTCGCGAGACCGTTGTTGCCAGAATCAACCTGTTGAAAAAAGATATGGAGGATCAAGAAAAAGCTGAAAATAAGGGATTTACCCAGGAAGATATTTCCATATTTAAAAAAACGCTGTCCACCCATGATGATGTGCCGACTCTTCTTGATGGCGCGGCAGCTTTAAAAGAGCTGGGGCTGATGGAAGAGGCCATCGTCGAATACGAAAAAATTCTAGAATTCGATTACAGCAAATTCGATTATACCGAAACTGATTATTCACCGATCAAAATTGTATGCGATTATCTAACCTGTCTGCTGGACGTCAAATCCCCCCAGGACGTCGTAAAAGAAGCCTACAAGGTTATTTACAAACAAAATATCAAAGAAAAAGAAACCGCCCAGGTCAAATTCTGGCTTGGACTGCAGTTTGAAAAAAAGGACCACTTTGATCTTGCCTATGATCTTTATGAAGCTGCTGCCGGGATCGATCCCTCACATACCGAAGTTATTGAAAGACTTAACGCCTTAAAGGCCAGAATTTCAAGCAGTTCCCGTTATGATTATCTGATCCGCAATAAAATTGTCACGACCAACCAGCTACAGGAAGCATTGGCAATTGCTAAAAAGATGAACAAAAGCGTTGAGTTTGTGCTGGTTGATCGGTTCGGGATAAAAAAAGAGGACGTGGGCAAGTCGCTGTCGATGTATTTTGGGTGTCCTTTCAGGGATTTTGACGAAGAGTTTCCCATTCCTTTTGAATTAATTGGTAAACTAAAAAGGTCGTTTCTGCTCTACTATGTCTGGGTG
>Ga0265303_10000309_pt1 | contig 26673 bp, 27 predicted proteins | sample Helome_2_FD_192494 | JGI IMG/M metagenome (GOLD analysis project Ga0265303, IMG submission 192494) | Marine sediment microbial communities from subtidal zone of North Sea - Hel_20160317 (Illumina Assembly) | ecosystem: Environmental > Aquatic > Marine > Subtidal zone > Sediment ... | reverse complement strand
GGGGGCTGGTCAGCGGCGGGTTTGTCGACGTGCTGGGTGGTGGTTGGTCCCATCCGACCTTCGCTTCGTTCGGCCTCCTCCCCCCAGCGCAGCTCGGCGAGGAGAATCCCCTGGGACGAGGCTCAAGTTGTGGAGCCCGCTCATCCGGTCACCGCATCAGTGCCGTAGGATCTAGGAAACGATTGGAGAGTGCTGTGGTATCAACTGTCGAGGTCACTGACCCCGTATTCAGTCGGCTGCGCATGTACAACCTCGGGATGGGTGCATTGCACTTCATCCAAGGCGTGTTGATCCTGGTTCTTGCCACGGACTTCACTCTGCCTATTGTCGCGACCTATCTGCAGGGCCCTCCGGGGACCGACGATTTCGAGCGCGTCGTGCTGTTCGACCTGTCGATCGCGTGGGGCGTTGCGACCTTCCTGTTCCTCTCAGCCTTGTTCCACCTCATCGTCGGCACGGTTGGCGCCGGCAGGTACCGCGACCAGCTGAGCAGGGGTCAGAACCAGTTCCGATGGATCGAGTACTCGCTGTCGTCTTCGATCATGATCGTTCTGATCGCCATGCTTCCGGGAATCTATGACGTAGCTGCACTGCTCGCACTGTTCGGAGTGAACGCTGGCATGATCTTCTTCGGATCGGTCCAGGAGCGCTACGAGTCACCAGGCGGATCGTTGTGGCCATTCTGGTTGGGTGTGGTGCTCGGCATCGTCCCGTGGCTGGCCATCGGCATCTATTTGGTCGCTCCTGGAGCTGATACCGAGGTTCCAGGCTTCGTCTACGGGATCTTCATCACGCTATTCATCTTCTTCAACACATTCGCCATCACGCAGCTTCTGCAGTACAAGCAGGTGGGTCCGTGGAAGAACTACCTGACGGGCGAGCGGACCTACATCTTGCTGAGCCTGCTGGCCAAGACGGCCCTTGCGTGGCAAGTCTTCGCCGGGACGCTGGTCCCACCAGCCTGAGCAGGTCGCACTGCCGAGAATTGTCAGCTCATCGATGACGGGTCCCTGCTGACAGCCCCGCCGCTGACCGAGAACGGAGAAATTCGTCTGTCGTCTGTCGTCCGGCGACCGTGGGCATTGCCCTGAGTTTCCGGGATCCGGGGGTAACCTCACGGCGGCTGCAGCCAGGGCTAGCAGTACAGCCAATCCCCTGAGTCATCTCAATGATCAAGCTCGAAAACGTTACGAAGACCTATCCGGGCGACGTTGTCGCTGTCAAGGATGTCGACCTCGGCGTGGCCAAGGGCGAGTTCGTCTTTCTCGTCGGCGCATCCGGCTCGGGAAAGTCAACGCTCATCCGCCTCATAATGCGTGAGGAGCTGCCGACGAACGGCGATATTTGGGTCGCTGGCAAGCACGCTTCCGAGATCGCAAACTGGAAGGTTCCGCACCTTCGCCGCTCCATCGGTACCGTGTTCCAGGACTTCAAGCTGTTGCCAACGAAGTCTGTCTATGAAAATGTGGCGTTCGCCATGGAAGTGACGGGCAAACACCGCACGGTCATCCGAAACCAGGTTCCCCAGGTACTGAAACTGGTCGGACTGTCTGCAAAATCGGACAGGCTTCCCCGTCAGCTCTCTGGCGGTGAACAGCAACGTGTGGCGGTCGCCCGAGCGTTCGTCAACCGGCCTCTGATCCTGCTTGCCGATGAGCCGACAGGAAACCTCGATCCGGCGACATCGGTGGGGATCATGCGAATCCTTGATCGCATCAACCGCACCGGCACAACCGTGGTGATGGCCACGCATGACCACGCCATCGTTGATGCCATGAAGCGGCGGGTGATCGAGCTGGATCGTGGTCACATCACACGCGACGAGTCGCGAGGAATCTACGAAACCCGCCCGGCGGGGCCCGATGCTGCTGTTGTGGATACACCCCAAGCGACCGACATCGATGAGGTCGACTTCGTCACCGAAGAAGGCGACGGGGCAGAGGCTGGGGACGCCGACGCTGTCGTACTCGACGAAGAGGTCGATGAGCTCGGCGAGGTGGAAACGACAGTCGAAGGGGTCATCGAGGTCGACGCCGCCAGCGAGGATTCCAGCCCCGAGGACTCGGGTGCTCCCGACGACGGCACCGACGAAGCTGGGGATAACCAGTCATGAGTCAGATCTCCTACGCATTCAAGGAAGCGTTCAACAACCTCGGTCGGAACGCCCTGGTCGTTCTGGGTGCGATCCTTGCAGTATTCATCTCGCTCACCCTCACATTCGGTACGGTCGTGTTTGGTGAGGTCGTACGTGTCAACACTCTGCAGTGGTCTCAGGACGTTCGAGTCATCGCGTTCCTTCAGGATGACGTGACGCCAGACACGACCGCGGAACTCCAAGACGAGATCTCATCGTGGCCCCAGGTGTCCGACGTCTTCTACGTGTCGAAGCAGGAAGCGTTCGAGGAAGCCCTCATCCTGTTCTCGAACGACGAGGCGATGCTCAGGGTTCTCGAGGAGAGCCCTGATCTCCTCCCTGCCTCGATGCGCGTCCAACCCACCGATCCTGAGGACTATGACCTCATTGTGACGCGCCTCGAATCCACGCCGGGAATTCAACGCGTCGAGTCTGCCGGCGACGCGATCGACGCGATGATCGCCCTTCGCGATGGATTACAGATCATGTTCTGGTTGCTTGCCGTCGCTCTTGGCGTTGCGGCGGTTGCGTTAATAGCCAACACCATCCACATGGCGATCTATGCTCGCCGCGAGGAGATCGAAATCATGCGGCTTGTTGGCGCGAGTAACTGGTTCATACGTACGCCTTTCCTGATCGAAGGGGCTTTGGAAGGGCTGATCGGCGGCGCGCTAGCCGTCACATTCATCGTGGTTGCACAGCAGCTGGCTGTGGACCGACTTGCGGATCTCCCCGATTGGATCAATCTTGCGATCCAGAACGACTTTCTCCTCAGGCAGGGCGCGCTGGTCTTGCTGTTCGGAGTGCTTGCCGGCTTGATCGGCAGTTCCCTGAGCCTCGCAGTCCATCGCACCCTGCGCTCGTGATACGTCGCGCCCTTTTCCTCGCGCTTGCCCTTCTCCTCGGAAGTGCTGTTGTCGCGCCAACGAACGGAGCGGAGGCGAACTCCGACCTTGAGCGCGTCAGGGAGAACATCACCGAGATTCGGTCGAGGATCAACTCGGTAGCAGCAGAACGGTCACGAACAGCGCGCAAACTCATCGACACGGAAGAAGCGATCGCACTTGCCGAGGGACAGGTCAAGGCTGCGGGCGACGAGATGGCGGTCGTTCGGCTTGCTCTCGATGAGGCAGAGGGCAAGCTCGCCGGTGTGCAGGCAGCGTTGGTAGAACAGCTGGACAGGCTCGCCGCAACCCGCCAGTCGCAGGTGGATGCCAAGGAGCAGGCCCAGGACTGGGTTCTTGAGGCCTACATGAGTGGCGGCCCGGTTCGCCCCGCAGTTGCTTTCGATGCGGGCGCCGTGAGCGATGTCTCGGTCGGCGTGATGTACCTCGAGGTTCTCTCCGATCACAGCTCATCGGTTGCCGACCGCTACGACGCGCTCATCGACGAGGAAATGGTGATCGAGACCGAGATTCGCCAGAGCGAAGCTGAGGTAGTGGCCGAAATCGCTGGGATCGAGGTCCTCACTGAGCGTTTCGTCGAGGTCGAGGCGTCGGCCAGGGCCAAACAAGAGGAGCTCGAACTCGCCTACGCAGACCTCGAGGTCACTGTCGCAGCCCTCGAATCCGAGATTGAGGAATTCGAGGGCGAGCTGGCGTCCTTCCAGAAGGAAGAGAAATCGATCCGGGCCGAGATTGCTGCCGCTGCCGCAGATCAGGTCGTGTCGTCGCCAGCTCCCGCCGGCTCCGGCCAACTCATCAGGCCTGTCCCGGGTGCTGTTTCGTCTGGCTTCGGTATGCGCGTGCACCCCATCACCGGTCAGAACCGGATGCACAACGGTCTCGACATGGACGGTGGCATGGGTGAGCCCATCAAGGCCGCCAAATCCGGGACAGTGATCCTCGCTGGCGTCAAGGGCGGCTACGGTTACACGGTCATGATCGATCATGGTGGGGGCATGGTCACCCTGTACGCACACCAGTCGAACCTTGGCGTGTCGGTTGGTGACAAGGTATCCGCAAGCCAAGTGATTGGCTTCGTCGGGAGCACAGGCCAGTCGACAGGGCCGCACCTGCACTTCGAGGTTCGAATCGGCGGCCAGCCGACCGACCCCTCCAAGTACTTCTAGGGCCGTTCCTAGCCTCCGGACCCATGTCTGATCGCAAGGTCGTTGCTTCGAATCGCAAGGCCCGCTTCAACTACGAGATCCTCGATACGTATGAAGCCGGCATGGTTCTACGCGGCTCGGAAGTCAAGTCACTCCGTGAGGGTCAGGCACAGCTGAAGGACTCCTACGCCGACATTCGCAATGGTGAGGTGTGGCTCGAGAACGCGCACATTTCGCCGTACACGTTTGCCGAGGGCGGTGGGCACGAACCCGAACGCGCTCGCAAGCTGCTTCTCCATCGCAGGGAGATAGATCGGCTCTTTGGCCGAATCAGGGAAGAAGGCTTGACGCTGGTCCCGCTGCAGGTGTATTTCGTTGATGGCAAGGCAAAGGTCGAACTCGGTCTTGCCAAGGGCAAGCGACTTCACGACAAACGAAAGTCCATTGTGGAGCGCCAACAGAAGCGCGAGATGGCCCGCGCACAGAGCCACAGGCGCTGATCATGCATGTTCGGGTCTCCGTGTCGATCGACAGGCCGGTGGACGAGGTCTGGAACGACCTTGCCGATCTTTCTTCGCACTCGGATTGGATGGCTGACGCCGAGGCCATCGAATTCGCAAGCGAGAACACTTCAGGAGTTGGCGCAGTCATGCGGGTCCCGACCCGGGTTGGGCCGCTGTCCACCGAGGACTGGATCATTGTCACGGGCTGGGTTGACGGCGAACGCATTGACGTGGTCCACGTCGGGCTCGTGACGGGGGCAGGCTCGATCATCGTCGGCCAGGACGACAGCGGAACCGTCGTGACGTGGGATGAGGAACTCTCGCTTCCGATGTACTTCGGCGGTGCAGTTGGCGAAGTATTCGCCAAGCCGATCCTCACAGCGCTGTGGCGCGGAAACCTGTCGAGGCTCACCAAACGCTTTCGGTGATCTCGGCGACAGCGATCGTCCCGTTGCGTTCATGCCGGGAGACCCACGCGATGCATCACAGCGCGCTTCACAGAGAGGCCGGTGATGGACCCAGGATCTGGATTAGGTCGAGTATTCGCTGAGGCTCGACATGAGGTTGAGCAGCTGGTCGTCGTCGAGATATCCAGCGGATCGGAAGAGCACTGTTCCGTCCCCATCGGTGACGATCCAGAAGGGGAACGCACTTACACCCATCTGGCCTGCGACCGCGAAATCTCCGTCAACCACGACGGGGAACGGAAACTGCTGTTCTTCGAGGTAGGTATCGAGCGGATTGCCCCGGGACGGGTCGATCGATGTGGTGACGGTTGCGATCTCGATATCGGGGTATTGAGCCTGCAACCCGGGGTAAGCGACCGAGAGGGCGGGAAGTTCCTCCTGGCAATACGGACACCAGTGGGCCCACACCATCCAAACGCGCTTGATGCCATCTGTCGGATCGATGGTGAGCTCGCTGTCGGAGTACGCATCTGGCCCTGCAACGGTGCCCAAGCGCATGCCGAGAGCTGCATCAGGTTGGCCTGCTTCGAACCGGGGGAGATACCCGGCGGGCGCCTCGGCTGGCGGTGCTTCGACGGTCGATGAGGGCTGCGTCGTGGTGGTCTGGGCTGCAGCCAGAACGTCCACGACCGAGCCGACCGCTGCCACCTGGCTCTCGAGCCTGGCAATCTCGTCATACCTGTCCTCGAGCTCGGAGCGAGTGGCGTCGAGTTCCTCCTGTGTGCTGCTGACCGCTGACACGAGGTAGATCTGGGTGGCGACGAGGAATCCGATTACGGCGATTGCCGCAAGAATGCCCGCAGGGATCCACCATGGTCGCTTGGTCTGAACGGCTGTTGCTGGCACAGGAGCAACGTCGGAGTCTGGCTCGGTCCCTGTGTCGGTCGATTCGACGGGTGGGTCGGTTCGTGGGGAGGATTCGTCCATCCTCAGGGAGGCTACCGACATACGTCGCTACCCGATTCGTGTGCGCGATGTCAGGCGCCCGTTGTACGATCTTGTGGTGGACGTGAGTCTCACGTCTCCGCACATGCGGGGGTGACATGGTTTCGACCGTGAGAGTTGAGGCGCCGGAAGCGAGCCGAGGTCACCGGAGTCCTCGTTAAAGAGCCGGTACAAACATAAGTGCAAACAACGAAAGTTACGCACTGGCAGCGTAGATAAACGCTCCTGTCCTCCCGGTGGGCACCCACCTCGCCGGCGCAGGGCATTGCAATGTGGGATGCCCCCGCCGGGGTTCCGGGACCGGTGGGGAAAGACGATCCCGGATAGGGCATGAGGGTGCTTGCCAACAGAGTCCTCGTGTTCCGAAAGCTCGCTGTTGGCTGCGCTCGGAGATGCCGACGCTGATGTCTCTCGGGACGGGGGTTCGATTCCCCCCACCTCCACCTACATATGTTCGCGCAAACGGGCCCGACCGGTTCGCGAAACAGGCTCAGAAGCCGCCCTCCGGGGCGGCTTCTGCCATTCCAGGCCCGTACCGGACCGCCACACCAGCTGCTCACACGAGTCAGCCGAAGCGGTGGGTGGGGGCGGCTGCGGCGAATCCCGCCCCAGTGCCGGGGCCGGAACCGAAGGGGTGCGGGGTGCCGGGTGGCTCATGGCAACGCCAACTGCCGCTATGTCCTGAGCCTGGGGTCGGTTTCCGTGAGGCGCCAATGTGCGTTGAGGCTGTAGCGGCCCCTGTCAACGCCTCGTTCGTCGACGAGGATGTCACGCATGGCGCGAATTGCCTCCCGCTCACCCGCGACCCACCAATGGGCATTGGGAGGCACCTCAAGTTCTCTCATCAGGTTGAGTGTCGCCTGCCCGGTGAGACCCGGATCGGCTCCGCGCGGGAGCCATATCGGGTCAACCTGCCGCATCCGGCTCAGTTCCCGTTCGTCCCGATCATCGACGACCTCGATGATGACGCAGATGCCGACGTCTGGGGGGATTGTGTCGATGATCGTTCCGATTGCCGGCATGGCGGTGTCGTCACCAATCAGAACGAGGAATTCGAGGTCTGTGGGAACCACGTATCCGCCAGTTACCTCGCCGGCCCAGAGCACATCCCCGGGCAGCGCAGAGGACGCCCAGGTGCTCGCCGGGCCCGATCCGTGCAGCACGAAGTCAATGGTCATGGTCCCCGCACGAGGATCGATGAATCGCGGCGTGAACGACCTCTTGTCCGAGCGCCGCTGTCTCGGTGTGGCGGATGCGGCGGTCGGATCGGAGAACCAGAGGGAGAGGTGGCTCGCCGGTCGCAGGTGCGCGACCCTCAGGTCTCCGGTGAACGCCACTCGCTGGGTGCGGAGATTGAGGCGTTCAGTGGATGTCACAGCCAGCGGGTCCGGATCCGGTCGGGTCATGCTTCGATTGTGGCAGCCCCCAGTGTCTGCCGTGACGGTGTCACGACAGGCCGGCGATCCGGAGTGCCGAGTTCACCAGATCGACGATGTGTGTGGTGGCCAGGTCACCGAGCGGAACCCACTGCGCTGCGTCAACTGATCCATCGACCTCGGTAACCCTCGGTGGGCCGGAAAGCTCAGCGGAGTAGATCATTCGGATGGCGTGGAGTTCCATCATCGAATTTCGGGCCGGATACACCCGTGAGTCGATGCCGAGGTACGTGAATGAGGTAATCGCCAAACCGGACTCCTCGTAGACCTCGCGCACCAGCGCATCCTCGGGATGCTCGCCGAATTCGACACCGCCTCCCGGCAGTGTCCAACTACCTGCTCCGGGATAGCCGTCGGCGATCCTTGCAAGGAGCAGCTTGTCAGCGTTGACCGCAACTACGTATGCCGCAATCCGGGTCCGTTTGTCCATGTGGCGAAACTAGCGCGTCTCGATGGAGACGCGAGTGGGGCGCTCCACCACGGGCGCCCCACTCGTACTGTCCCGGCCTGCCGTCAACCTGGGATCTGGAGCCCTCCGAGGTTCATCGGTTCGCCAAGGGCGATGTAGTGGCGGACGAGCGCCCTGCGATAGTCACGAAGCGCCTCATCGAGGTCCGCCCACCGATCGCGGAGCTGGCTGCCGGAGTCTGCAACCTCGCGAACGCGCTCCGCCTTGGCGATGACGTCCTGCTTCGCCTCGACGAGTGCCGCAAAGGTCTCTGGAGACTTCTCCTCGGTCTCGGCAGCAACCACCGTCGTGTCATCGACATACCCTGTGATCCGGTCGAGGTAGGTGGAGACGGTGTCCTTCTCCTGTTCGGGGCCCTCGTGCACCTCGTGGATCCTTGCGGCCTCGGCCTTCGCCTCTTCGTAGATCGCCATCACCTGGCTGTCGATGTCCTTGAGAGCGGCGACCGACCGTGCGGCCTTCGCTTCGTCCCTGAGCCCGTCGACCTCCTCGGCAGCAGCTGCGAAGACTTCTACGGCTGCAGGGATCATCTCTGCCGCGGCTTTCGAAGCGAGGATTGCAGTCTTGCGCTCGATGAGATTCAGCGTCGACCGCCGTGCCTTGGCGAGGGCCTCTGCTGCCTGCTCTTCCTCGGTCTTCTCTTCTTCCTTGGGCTCTTCCTTGGGTTCGTCGCCCTTGGCCTTCTCAGCTCGATCGATGGTGGAGTGGTAGATCGAGTGTGCCTTGTCCTTGAGCGCATACGCAGCGTCTGGGGTTTCTGCGTTCTCGATCTTCGGGAAGAGTGCTTCCAGGTCTGCAATACCGCCGGCCACGATCGAGCGGGCCTCTGGGTCGTCGCATCCTTCGATCCATTTCTCGAGCAGGTTGATCTTGTACGAGACCGTCCCGGATGCCTTGTCCTTGGCTTTCGCCAGCTCCTCGGCTGGCGTTGAGCCAACCTGCTCCGCGGCTTCCACGGTCTCGTGGTAGATCGAGTGAGCCGTGTCCTTCAGCGCCCAAAGCTCCTCCACGTTCTCCTCGGATTGCACTCGACCGTTGAGCAGCTCCGTGAGTTCGCCGATTCCACCCTGGTAGACCGCCTTGCGGTCGCCGTTGTCGGTTTCGGACTTGAGGTTGTTCAGCAAGCTGATCTTGTACTGGTATGTCTCAACAACGGCTGCCCTGACATCTTCGACGTCACCGCCCTCGGAGGTTGCCTGCGCCGGTACCAGGCCTGCCGTCACGAGCATCGTTGCCGCCAACGCCAGCACGATGAGTGCTCGCGTGCGAATGTATGCGCGTCCGGGGAGGCCGGTTGCGTGTGTGCGTCCCTGCATGAGTTCTCCGCCTTGTCGTGCGGCGGGGCCCGCAGCCGGCATGACCCCCGAAACGCCGACCGGGATCCCGCGCCGCGTCGATCCCTACCACGTGACTATCGGCGGATTGGCGCCATGGCTAGATAGGTCGTCCGGCCCAACCACGGCACTGCTCCTGGCGAGATCAGGAGTTCAGTGACAGGCCGTGGGCAACTGCTTCGTTCGTGATCACGCCGTTGGAGACGTTCACGCCAGGGCCGAGGTCAGGGCGAAGTTCGATGGCCTCGGCGACACCCTTCGTGAGTGTGTGGACGTAGGGCAGGATGGCGTTTGACAGCGCCCGCGAGGACGTGTGGGGGACAGAGCCAGGGATGTTGCCGACCGCATAGTGCACCACGTCGTCGACGACGTACGTTGGGTCGTGATGCGTCGTCTCCTTGCTCGTCTCGAAGCATCCGCCCTGATCTATCGAGATGTCGACCATCACGGACCCCGGTTTCATACTTGCGAGCATGGAGCGATCGACCACGACGGGAGCTCGGTCACCGGCAACGAGCACGGCGCCAACGACGAGGTCAGCGCGTGCCGTCCACTCCATGACGGAACCCCGTGTGGAGTAGTCGGTCACGACTCGAGAACCCCACCGGTGTTGCACACGCTCGAGTGCATCGACATCCACATCGAGGACCGAGACCTGGGCGCCGAGTCCGACGGCGACATCAATGGCATTCATGCCAGCGGCACCCGCTCCGATCACGACCACCTGACCCGGAGGGACGCCAGCGTGGCCGCCGAGAAGAAGTCCCATGCCGCCGTTTGGTGCCATGAGGTAGAACGCTCCCACCTGCGTTGACAGCCTGCCGGCAATATGGCTCATGGGCGCAAGGAGGGGGAGGTGACCGTTTGATCCGACAGTCTCGAAGGCGATGGCCGTGGACTCGGAGGCAACGAGTCCCTCGGCGACCTGTGGGTATGCAGCGAGGTGGAGGTAGGTGAACAGGATGTGATCCGGGCGCAGCATCGCGATCTCCGATGCCTGGGGCTCCTTCACGTGCACGATGAGCTCGGAGGAATCGAACACCTCGCCAGCCCCGGTGAGGATTGTTGCCCCGGCTGCCTCAAAGGCAGTATCGGGTGCGCCCGCGCCGTCGCCAGCACCGGATTGCACGAAGACCGAGTTGTCGCGATGGACGAGGTCTGCAACCGCACCCGGAAGAAGCGCGACTCTTCGTTCGTCCGGCTTGATCTCGGTGACCACACCGATGTTCATGGTCAACTCCTCTACTCGTCTTCTATCAGACCGGCGAGACCGGCTCTGGTTACGGTTGCGATCGTAGATGATCGGCACAACGAAGGTCCGGCCACCGTGCCTGCTGGGCGACGATCGCTCGAAATTCTCAGCCCAACTTCGGGAACACGGACGAGTTGATTTCTCTAGGGTGAGGCCACGACCCGAACCGACCCTCACCGCAGGGTCCAGACGTGAAGGAGAGTTCGATGAGCAGAGTCGTGCGAGCTGCAGTGCTGCAGACCGAGTGGACAGGCGACAAGGAGTCAATGATCGAGCTCCACGAGCAGTATGCACGCCAGGCCGCCGCCGACGGGGTTGAGGTCATTTGCTTCCAGGAGCTCTTCTATGGGCCGTACTTCTGTCAGGTACAGGACATCGAGTACTACGGGTATGCCGAGGCCATTCCCGAAGGGCCAACGACTCAACGGTTTCAGGCGCTCGCCAAGGAACTCAACATGGTCATGGTGCTTCCCATGTACGAGAAGGAAATGGCCGGCTTCCTGTACAACACGGCGGCGGTCATCGATGCCGACGGTACCTATCTGGGCAAGTATCGCAAGCATCACATTCCACACGTTGGAGGGTTCTGGGAAAAGTTCTACTTCCGTCCTGGCAATCAGGGTTTCCCCGTATTCGAGACCGCCGTGGGGAAGGTCGGGGTCTACATCTGCTACGACAGGCACTTCCCTGAGGGATGGCGTGCCCTGGGTCTCAATGGAGCCGAGATCGTGTTCAACCCATCTGCCACGAGCAGGGGACTCTCTGGCTACCTGTGGCGTCTCGAACAGCCGGCGTCAGCGGTGGCGAACATGTACTTCGTTGGGGCAATCAACAGGGTCGGTGTCGAGGACCTTGGGGACAACGATTTCTACGGCACGTCGTATTTCGCCGATCCGCGAGGCCAGTTTGTCGGAGACACGGCATCCGACACCGAGGAAGAGCTCGTCGTGCGCGACCTCGACCTCGACATGGTCGAGGAGGTCCGCAATCAGTGGGCGTTCTACCGCGACCGTCGCCCCGATTCCTATGGGGCGCTGACGGAGGGATGACGATGGGTATCCACAAAGAACTCACCGAACGAACCCGAGCGGTGTTGCCATCGTGGCTCGCCCTCTACTACGAACAGCCGATTGCCATCGACAGGGGAGAGGGCCGGACCGTCTGGGACCTCGAAGGAAACGAGTACCTCGACTTCTTCGGGGGAATTCTCACAACGATGACCGCATATTCGCTGCCTGAGGTGACAGCCGCCATCAACGAGCAGGCGGCGAAGGTGTTGCACACGTCGACCCTGTACCTGAACGAACCGATGATCGAGCTCGCGGAGATGGTTGCTGAGATGTCAGGCATCCCGGATGCGAAGGTCTTCTTCACGACATCAGGATCCGAAGCGAACGACGCAGCGATGTTGATGGCGACATCCTTCAGAAGATCCAACCAGGTGCTTGCGCTTCGCAACAGCTACCACGGTCGGAGCTTCACCGCTGTGGCACTCACAAGCCATCGGGCGTGGTCGCCGACTGGCTACTCCGGCCTCAATGTTCAGTTCGTGCAAGGTCCCTACAAGGCGAGGAGTCCGTTCAAGGATCTTGACGATGCGGCGTTCGTCGATGCCGCTGTCGATGATCTCCACCAGGTGATCGACATGATGACCTCGGGCGACGTCGCTTGCATGATTGCCGAGCCGATCCAAGGTGTCGGAGGTTTTGCGACACCCCCTGACGGATTCTTCAAGGCCTTCAAAGATGTGCTTGACGAGTACGGAATCCTCTTTGTGTCCGACGAGGTCCAGACAGGCTGGGGCCGCACGGGAGAACATCTGTGGGGCTATCAGTCCCATGGCATTACTCCTGACATCATCACCTTTGCCAAGGGAATCGGCAACGGGTTGTCGATAGGGGGCGTTGTTGCCAGGGCTGAGGTCATGGATTGCATCGGGGCCAACTCGATTTCGACATTCGGCGGGAACCCGCTCGTCACGGCCGGGGCCCTCGCCAACCTCAAATACCTTGTGGAGCACGACCTTCAGGGCAACTCGCTCAAACAAGGGTCACGCTTGTACGAACGCCTGCTCCCGATAGCAGAGGAGACTCCGTGGATCCTCGAGCTCAGGGGCAAGGGCCTGATGCTGGCCATCGAGGCCGTGGAACCTGGCTCGAACGAGCCGGATGCCGCACGGGCGTCTCGCCTGTCAGAGGAATGCAGGGAACGCGGACTGCTCGTTGGCAAAGGCGGTTTGTACGGCAACGTGCTGCGGATATCGCCGCCAATGACAGTCACCGAGGACGAGATCGACACGGCTGCGGACATCATCGCCGCATCCGTGTCTGCGATGGAATAGCCAATGGAGGTTTACGGCGCATGAAGACACTCATCACCGGCGGAACGGTCATCACGGCGATCGACACCGTGGATGCGGATGTATTGGTCGACGGTGAAACGGTGGCGGCCATTGCTGCTCCCGGTTCCCATGACTGGGCCGTTTCGGCAGACAAGGTCATCGATGCGGCAGGGAGATTCGTCGTACCTGGCGGGATAGATCCGCATACCCATATGCAGCTGCCGTTTGGCGGCACGTATGCGTCGGATTCGTTCGAGACGGGTTCGCGGGCGGCAGCGTGGGGTGGGACCACGACGATCGTTGACTTCGCGGTACAGGTGAAGGGCGAGAGCCTGATAGACGGCTTCGACACCTGGATGGACAAAGCCGACGGCAACTGCGCGATCGACTACGGCTTCCACATGATTGCGGGCGAGATCAACGAACAGTCGTTGTCCGACATGGACATCCTCATCGAACGCGGATGCACGAGCTTCAAGCTCTTCATGGCATACCCCGGCGTGTTCTACTCCGACGACGGCGAGATCTTGCGGGCGATGCAGAAGGCCGCGGCCACCCGATCGATGATCATGATGCACGCGGAGAACGGCATGGCGATCGACGTCCTCAGGGAGCAGGCACTTGAGCGCGGTGAGACTGATCCCGTCTATCACAGCCTCACCCGTCCATCCCTCACCGAGAGTGAGGCGACCCACCGGGCGATCGTGCTTTCGGAGCTCGCCGGTGCGCACCTGTACGTCGTGCACATGTCTGCAAAGGAGGCACTTGAGGAAATCGCGGAAGCCCGCGATCGAGGGCTTCCCGTCTTTGCTGAGACGTGCCCCCAGTACCTCTTCCTCAGCATCGAGGAGCACCTTGCACAAGACGGGTTCGAAGGCGCGAAGTATGTGTGTTCCACGCCCGTGCGTGCGAGGGCAGATGGGCATCAGGACGCGCTGTGGAACGGCCTTGCGACCAATGACCTGCAGGTCGTGTCGACGGATCATTGCCCGTTCTGTATGGATGATCACCCGGTTTACGGGATGCAGAAGCAGTTGGGTGTTGGCGACTTCACCAAGATTCCGAACGGTCTTCCCGGCGTCGAGGACCGATACCAGCTGATCTATCACGGTGGTGTCGTCGAGGGCCGCATTGACGTCAACCGCTGGGTCGAAGTGTGCGCCACGGCTCCGGCGAAGCTGTTCGGTATGTACCCGAAGAAGGGCACGATCGCTCCGGGGTCCGACGCAGACATCGTCGTCTTCGATCCGGGGGCCGAATGGATGAAGTCTGTCGCACAACATCACATGGATGTCGACTACTCCGCCTATGAGGGCATGCACGTCACGGGCAGGGTCGAGACCGTGATGTTGCGCGGCAAGGTCATCATCGACAACGACCAGTACCTGGGCGAGAAGGGTGATGGCCAGTATCTCCCCCGCGGCCGGGTCACTGTCAACCACTGAGTTTGAACACCACAGGAGTCAGGATGCGCACGATCAATCACATCATCGCCGGCGAGGAAGTTGTCTCGTCCTCCGGCCGGACGAGTCCGGTGTACAACCCCGCCACAGGAGCCGTGACCGCCGAGGTTGGGCTCGCCACGGTCGACGAGGTCGACCGAGCAGTCGCGGCCGCCGCTGCGGCATTCCCCGCGTGGGGTGGAACGTCCATAGCGCGGCGCACGGCGGTGATGTATCGATTCAGGGATCTGGTCGATCAGCGGAAAGAGGACATGGCTGCGCTGCTCACGGCCGAGCACGGCAAGGTGCTCTCCGATTCGCTCGGGGAGGTCCAGCGTGGGATCGAGAACATCGAATACGCCTGTGGGCTTGCTGAGCACCTCAAGGGCTCGTTCTCCCAAGAGGTCTCCACGGACATCGACGTATTCTCGATTCGACAGCCACTCGGGGTCGTCGCTGGGATAACGCCGTTCAACTTCCCGGCAATGGTTCCCATGTGGATGTTCCCGAATGCCATAGCGGCGGGCAACACGTTCATCCTCAAGCCATCCGAGAAGGATCCAAGCGTGAACCAGCTCGCTGCCGAGCTTCTCGCCGAGGCTGGATTGCCCGATGGGGTGTTCAACATCGTTCAGGGCGACAAGGTCGCGGTTGATCGCATCCTCGAACACCCGGACATCGCTGCGATCTCGTTCGTTGGGTCGACGCCCATCGCCAGGTATGTCTACACGACAGGAACAACGGCTGGCAAGCGGGTTCAGGCGCTCGGTGGTGCGAAGAACCACATGGTCGTTCTGCCCGATGCCGACATCGGGTTGGCCGCAGATGCTGCCGTGAGCGCCGGATACGGGTCGGCAGGGGAGCGGTGCATGGCGATTTCCGTGGTCGTCGCCGTGGGCTCGGCAGCCGAGCCCCTCGTCGCAGCCATTGAAGAGCGCATCCCGACCGTCACCGTTGGTGACGGCGCTGATCCCGATTCCCAGATGGGCCCGCTCATCACAGGCGAGCACCGCGACCGAGTCGCTTCATTCGTCGAGGGTGCACCAGGGGAGGGCGCCACCGTTGTTGTCGACGGTCGCAGGCAATCCTTCGAAGGGGACGGCTACTTCTTGGCCCCGTCCCTTCTCGACAACGTGACGCCCGGCATGCGCTGCTACGACGACGAGATCTTTGGCCCCGTCCTGTGCGTCGTGAGGGTGGACACGTACGACGAGGCCGTGCAGATGATCGCAGACAACCCATTCGGGAATGGGACGGCGATCTTCACAAGGGACGGCGGAGCAGCTCGCCGCTTCCAGATCGATGTCGATGCAGGCATGGTGGGCATCAACGTGCCAGTGCCGGTGCCCGTCGGGTACTACAGCTTCGGCGGATGGGGTGATTCGCTGTTCGGGAACTCCCACGCGTACGGCCCCGAAGGGATCAGCTTCTACACGAGGGCGAAGGTTGTCACCTCCAGATGGCCTGACCCCGCAACGAGCACGATCGACCTCGGATTCCCGCAGAACGTATAGCCATCACCCCAACGAGCCATGAGAGGAGCACATGACGAGTCGTGAGGATCAGACGCGTGCCCTCCAGCAGATGGAGCGGACCGCTGCCACTCGCAGGACTGTGCGGCGCATCGTCGTGTTCGCAGTGTTCGTCGTGGTGCTTGGCCTTGCCTACGCCGGATACAAGTGGTTCGGCCAGTCGATCGACGATGCACAAACCTCGTGGCCGGTCATTGGTGAGTTACTTCCTCCAACCGACGACCTCACGATGCCGCCGATTGTCGACATCATCGCCGAGTTCGCTCAACCGCCACAACGAAACTCCGGCAAACCGCTGGGCGCATTCATTGCGGAGGCCGCGCTCTTCACCTTCAGGGAAGCAGCGGTTGGTTTTGCGTTTGGGGTGGTCCTGGGGCTCCTTCTGGCGATTGTGATGCTCCAATCCCGGTGGCTCGAGCGCGGGATGTCGCCGTACCTCGTTGCATCTCAGACAATTCCGCTCGTTGCCATCGCACCGATCATCGTGATTTGGGGTTCGAACTCGATGACCTGGCTGCCGTTCGAATGGCCGCGGTGGATGTCGGTGGCGATCATCGCGACTTACCTCACCTTCTTTCCCGTTGCAATGAACGGGATTCGAGGGCTGAAGGCAACGGACCCAGCATCAGACGAGCTCATGCGGTCATACGCGGCCTCGCGTCGCCAGACGTTGTTCAAGCTGCAACTCCCGGCCTCGGTTCCGTACTTGTTCGCCGCGTTCAAGATTGCGGCCACCGCCGCGATCGTCGGTGCCATCGTGGGCGAGATCTCGGGTGGCGTTGGCGGTGGGCTCGGCAGGCTCATCCTGGACTTCGCAAGCAGGTACACGACTGGTCCCGAGCGGTTGTATGCCGCCGTGATTGGGGCTGCACTCCTGGGAATCGTCGCCGTGGGCCTTGTGATCCTCGCCGAGTACCTCGTGCTCGCCAAACGCCATGATGAGTCCACTGCGCTATGACCACGGAACACGCCGCAGTCGAGATCGTCGATATGGACAAGTACTTCAACCAATCGAAGCCGAACGAGGTGTGGGCACTCGACGCGATCAATCTCTCAATCGAGACCGGGTCGTTTGTATCACTCATCGGCCCTTCCGGGTGTGGCAAGTCGACCCTGTTGCGACTCATGGGTGCTCTGACCCACCCCACGAACGGGCAGATCCTGATCAACGGCAAACCGGCTGATGATGCACGCACCGACCGGGACTACGGGATGGCCTTTCAGCACTCCGGGTTGTTCAAGTGGAGGACCATCTCGCAGAACATCGAGCTACCGCTCGAACTCATGGGCTGGGGCAAACAGGATCGCAAGGCCCGGTCCGATGAACTGCTGGAGTTGATCAAGCTTCCCGATTTCGGCGATCACTATCCGAGCGAGCTCTCCGGGGGCATGCGCCAACGAGTAGCCATCGCCCGGTCACTCTCGTTCAGGCCGTCATTGCTGCTCATGGATGAGCCATTTGGCGCATTGGACGAGATGACCAGGGAACACATGCAGGACGAATTGCTCGACATCTGGCGCAGAACCGGCAAGACGATCGTGTTCGTCACGCACTCGATCCCTGAGGCGGTATACCTCTCGCAACGGGTCATCGTCTTGTCGCCGCGGCCGGGGCGCATCGCTTCGGACATCCCCGTCGATCTTGGGGAGCGAGTGTTCGAGACGAGGGAGGATCCTCGGTTCTTCGAGAAGGTGACACAGGTCAGGGAAGCGCTTCGGTTCGAGGAGTCCCCACAATGACCTCAAGGTTCCTCAAGGCGGCTGGACCTGCGGTCATTCTGGGTGTGGGCGGTGTCCTGTTGTGGGAGATTGCCATGCGTGTGATCCAGCCGGAGGGTTTCGTGTTGCCAGCCCCGAGCGAGATTCTGGCGGCGTTTGCCGAGAACGCAGGGGACATCTGGACAGCGACGGTGAACACCGGCTACATCGTGATCACAGGGCTTGTCGCCGGTGTCATTCTCGGGCTCGCGTGGGCACTCGCGGTGTCGCGGTTCAGGATCGCGAACGAAACGCTGACGCCGCTGGGAATCATGCTCAATGCGATACCGATCATCGCCCTTGCACCGATCTTCAATGCGTGGTTCGGGCTGTTGTCCCCGGTCTCGAACCAGGCGATCGTCGTGATCCTCGTGTTCTTCCCGATCTTCATCAACACCACACGGGGCCTGACCTCGATCGACGCAACCGAACACGAGCTGATGCGGTCCTACGCCGCGTCGAAGTGGGACATCACACGCGAGGTGAGATTCCCAAACGCGATGCCCTATTTCTTCACCGCTCTGAAGATCTCGGCATCGCTGGCCGTCATCGGCGCGATCGTCGCCGAGTACTTCGGCGGTCGGCAGGATGCGCTTGGTCCGCTTATTGTCCAGAACGCAGGTCTCACGAGATACGCGGAAGCGTGGGCGGCAGTGCTCGCCGGAAGCATCCTGGGCATTCTTCTGTATCTCGCGGCAGGCGCGATCGAGCGGGCGTCCATGCCATGGATGTCGTCGGTCAGCGCATCCGGTTGACATGACCGGTGGGAGTAAACGAGAAAGGGAGACTCCATGCACAAAGGGAAGAAACGAACGGGAACCCGCTGGTTGATCCTGCTGGCCGTGTTCGCAATGGTCGTCGCGGCCTGCAGCTCGGACGACAGTAGTTCTGAGGATCTTGTTCCGATCAAGCTGCAGATGCAGTGGTTCACACAGGCTCAGTTCGCTGGCTATTACGCGGCCCTGGACCAGGGCTACTACGAGGATGTCGGCCTCGATGTCACGATTCTCGAGGGCGGAGTTGACATTGTCCCCGCGACTGTCCTCGACAGTGGCGAGGCTGATTTCGCGATCTCCTGGGTGCCACGTGGCCTTGTGCCTCGTGAGGAGGGCCTGAACATCACCGATATCGCCCAGGTGTTCCAGCGCTCCGCAACGCTGCAGGTGGCGTTCGCCGATTCAGGAATCAGCTCCGTTACCGACATGGCTGGCAAGACGGTTGGGAACTGGGGATTCGGCAACGAATTTGAACTCTTGGCCGGGCTCAGATCAGCAGGCCTCGATCCGGATGCCGATGTCGAGCTTGTCCAGCAGCAGTTCGACATGCTTGCGCTGCTCAACGGCGAGATTGACGCCGCCCAAGCGATGATCTACAACGAGTACGCCCAGGTCCTCGAAACCGTCAACCCTGAGACAGGTGAGCTGTACAAGCCTGAGGACCTCTCGGTGGTCAACTGGAATGACGTCGGAACAGCGATGCTCCAGGACGCCATTTGGGCCGATGCAGACAAGCTCGAGAGCGATTCGGCATATCGGGCATCCGCTGTGAAGTTCGTCGAGGCTTCGCTGCTCGGTTGGATCTACTGCCGCGACAACTTCGATTCGTGTGTCGACGTCGTGCTTGCGGCCGGACCAACCCTTGGCCGTTCGCACCAGGAGTGGATGCTCAATGAGATCAACAACCTGATCTGGCCCTCGCCGCAAGGTGTCGGAATCATGAACGAGGCCCTGTGGGGCCAGACCGTTGAGATATCCGTGTCAGAGGGGATTCTCCAGTCAGTTCCGACGGATGGTGCATACGTCACCGACGTCGCAACCGAGGCGAACAAGAATCTCACCGATGAAGGCGTCGATGTTGTCGGCGCAGATTGGCAGCCGAAGGTGATTGAACTCCAGGAAGGCGGCGAGTAGACACGACGCCGCCGTCGAGGCGACGAGGGAAGGATGGAACGGGTATGAGCCAATCAGTGACAGTTGATCGCACAGGACTCGATCCTGCTGCAACGATGACGCAGGATGAGGCGCTGTCGGAGGCGCATAGGTGTCTGATGTGCTGGGATGCCCCGTGCATCCGGGCGTGTCCGACATCGATCGATGTCCCACAGTTCATCAAGAGGATCGCAAACGACGATCTGATTGGCTCTGCCCGAACCATCCTCGAATCCAACATCCTCGGGGGTTCATGCGCACGCGTATGTCCTACTGAGGTGCTGTGTGAAGGTGCCTGTGTGCTCCACGACCTTCACGAACGGCCAATTGACATCGGGAAGCTTCAGGCATATGCCACCGATGACGTCGTCTTCGGCGATATCGGCCTCTTCGCTGCTGGCGACCCCACTGGGCACTCGATCGGCATCATTGGTGGAGGTCCTGCTGGCCTCGCATGTGCTGCTGAGCTCGTCCAGCTGGGCCATGAGGCGGTGGTCTACGATGCAAACCCACTTCCTGGTGGTCTCAACACCTATGGCGTCGCCAACTACAAGATGGATGAGGCGACCAGCCTGAAGGAAGTGGAGTTCATCTCCGGGCTCGGTGTGGACATCCGCTCGGGCATCTCCGTGGGAAGCGATATGGATGTTTCCGACCTGATGGATGGTCACGATGCGGTGTTTGTTGGCGTTGGCCTCGGGTCAGTGCCACAGCTGGGGTTGAACGGCGAGGATCTTCCAGGATCCGACGATGCCCTGGACTTCATTGCAGACGTTCGCGCCAACCGGCCCGATCTCACAGGTCAGCGGATTGCCGTCATCGGTGGCGGCAACACGGCGATTGATGCTGCCACGCAGGCTGCAATGTCTGGTGCCGAGCGGGTGTACCTGGTCTATCGGCGCAGCCGTCCCGAGATGCGGGCCTACCCCCACGACATCGAACGAGCACTGATGCACAACGTGGAGTTCATTCACTGGGCCGCCCCCGTTGCGATCGCAGGGGACGGCACGGTCACCGGGCTTGTGTGCAAACGGATGGAGTACGCGCATGGCGATGGATCGCAATCTCTTGTCCCCATAAAGGGCAGTGAGTTCTTGATCGACGTCAACCGGGTGCTGAGGGCGACCGGTCAGCAGAAGCGTGTTGGATTCCTCGGCTCGCTCCCTGGCGTCGAACTCGACGACGGTGGACGGGTCGTGGTCACCGAACAGTTCCGGACGGGCAACGAACGGATTTGGGCCGGTGGGGATTGCGTGAACGGTGGAAAAGAAGTGGTCAACGCTGTGGCGCACGGCAAAGCCGCTGCGCTCGACATCGATCAAACGCTGCGTACCGCAGCGGGGAAGTAGAGGCGCCATGGCTGATCTCTCAGTGAACATCTGCGGCATCGACTCACCGAATCCGTTCTGGCTTGCATCTGCACCGCCGACCAACACCGGTGACCAGATATCGAGGGCCTTCGATGCGGGCTGGGGCGGTGCCGTGTGGAAGACGCTCGGGGAACCGATCGAGAATGTGTACAGCAGGTATAGCTCAGTCGACATCAACGGACACCGGATGATGGGCCTCAACAACATCGAGCTGATCACTGATCGCTCGCTCGAGGACAACCTGGTTGAGATCCAGGAGGTGAAGCGCAGGCACCCTGACCATGCGCTCATCGTCAGCCTGATGGTCGAGTCGAGCCCCGAAGCCTGGGACGCGATCATCAAGCAGGTTGAGCAGGCTGGCGCAGACGGCATCGAGCTGAACTTCGGTTGCCCCCACGGGATGTCGGAACGTGGCATGGGTTCCGCGGTTGGGCAGGTTCCCGAGTACACGTGCGATATCACGACGTGGGCCAAGGCGTCCGCCACGACACCGGTCTTCGTGAAGCTCACGCCGAACATCACGGACATTCGCGCAGCGGCGCGCGCAGCGAAGAACGGTGGTGCGGACGCAGTGAGCCTGATCAACACGATCAACTCGATTACCGGTGTCGATCTCGACAGCTTCACGCCACGGCCAGTGGTTGGCGACATGTCCAGCCATGGTGGCTACTGCGGACCTGCGGTGAAGCCGATCGCCCTGAACATGGTCGCGTCCATCGCTGCCGATCCATTCACAGAGGACCTGCCGATATCTGGCATCGGCGGGATCCAGACGTGGCAGGACGTAGCCGAATACATCCTGCTCGGGGCAACAACGATTCAGGTCTGCACGGCCGTGATGCATTACGGCTACCGCATCGTCGAGGGCATGGCCGAGGGGCTTTCGAATTACCTTGATAGCAAGGGCATGGAAAGCGTCAACGACCTCAAGGGTTTGTCAGTGGGGCGCGTCACTGATTGGCAGAACCTCGATATCAATTACGTCGTCAAGGCGAGCATCGACCAGGAAGCCTGTATCGGGTGCGGTATCTGCTACATCGCATGCCAGGACGGAGCCCATCAGGCCATCGGGGCGAAGCGTTCCGATGAAGGACGAACCGATGTCTGGATCATTGACGACGCATGCGTCGGGTGCAACCTGTGCAGCCTCGTCTGCCCTGTCCAAGGATGCATCACAATGGAAGAACGTGATCTTGGCCAGACGCACATGACATGGAACGAGTTCGCAAGCGAGGACTCTCCTGGTGACCTCTATCCACGGCCGAAGCACGGCATCACCATCGGCGGCGACTGAACACATACCATGGACAGGACTGGGACAGAACTCGAGCTACTGCAGTCGTTCATCGACCTCAACCGGCGCACGGTCCTGTGGAAGCTCGACGGCTTGACCGACGAGCAGGCGAAGAGGAAGGTTGTCGGGTCGCACACGACGCTGCTTGGGATTGTCAATCACCTTGCCCACGTTGAGCGGTACTGGGTGCAGGGAGTGCTTGACGGCCGTGCAGTCGAGCTCCCATGGACATCAGGCGACACCGACGCCGACTGGATCCTTGCCGATCACGAGACCATTGGGTCCGTGGTGGCGTTCTTTGACGTAGAGATAGCGTTGAGCGATCAGATCATCGCAGCACAGACGGACCTCGACAGGGTGATCGATACAGGTGGGCGTATGACGTCCGTCCGGTGGGTCCTTCTCCACCTCATAGAGGAGATTGGAAGGCATGCCGGGCATGCTGACATTCTCCGGGAGCTGATCGATGAATCGACCGGCTACTTCCCGACCGAGCCCAGGTGGGGGTCGTGAGCTCGACCATCGTGCGGCGCATCGCGCCCGACGAGTGGCGGCGCCTGCGTGCGATTCGTTTGGAGGCACTCGCCGACACTCCCACGGCTTACATCACGACCCTCGCCGAGGCACAGGCATTTTCGGATTCGGTGTGGATCGAGCGCGCCGCGGCTGGGTCCACCGGTGCCGATCAGGCCACGATGATCGCTGTTGATGGCGTCGATACGGTCGGGATGGCCGTCGGCCTCCTCAGGCCGGATGCCAGACCCGGTGTGGTTCCGATTGTCTCGGTGTACGTATCGCCACAGGCTCGGAGGGCGGGGACGGGGAAGCGGCTGATGGATGGGGTTGAGGACTGGGCTCGATCGGTATCAGCAACCATGACGTCGCTGTGGGTTGTTGATGGAAACGATGTGGCGTGGAGTTTCTACGGGGAGCTCGGATATGTCGCGACCCTCGACCGACACAAGATTCCGGTGCCCCCGATCCGGTGGGAGACGCGAGTCGTCAAGATCCTCACTGGTTGACGAGCTGGATCTGCCTGCTCATTGCCACCAGGTTCTGTGACTCGTCCCACAGCGTTCCGCTCGACTCGAAGAACTGACCGCCAACCAAGGCGGTACTGAATGACACGGCCAGCCAATCCGTCGAAGGGCGCCTCCGGAAGTGGACCGTCATCTCGACCGTCGGAGTCCATGGAGCGAATCTCCCCAAGCTGAAGATCGGAGGTGGAAGTGCATCCGCAAACATCGGAATCGACACACAATCGATGGGACGGTCATCTGCGAACCGCACCCATCCCTCCATGGTGGCTGCATCGAGCTGGACGCCGTGGGCCCATGATGTGGAGTCCGGAGTGAGCCTGAGGTCGAGGTTCTCCACCATCCGAGGGATGAGCTGGTTCTGGTCGCGGTCGGCGCCTATGCATTGCGAAGGTGGCGGCAGATCGGGGAACGGTGTGGAGCGGTAGCCGACGTCATCAGCGTCGGACAGGTCGCCGAATGTCGTGATGGTTGCGACATCGACGCTCCCACGTTGAACGACGTCTGCGGTCACGGTGCCCAGTTGTCTTCCGGCCTTGAGGACTTCGGTTCGGGTTTCTGCGGGTCCAACCCTGCCGGCTCGCATGAAGTGGGCAGACATCGACAGCGGGTCCGGGTGAGATGCCTCACGTGAGGCCGCAGCGAGAGCCAACGACATCAGATAGCCACCGTGGGCGAAACCTGGACCCATGGTCCATCGCTCCGGAAGCTCGGCTTGGCCGCTGGAGTCGATAGCCACCGCATCGTCGAATTCGTAGTTCATGGGGTGAACGGAGCTGCGAGGCCCTCAACGACGGTGGTGTTCGGAAGCCTGGCGAACACCTCTGGGTCGACCTTGATCTTCATGTCCCGTGAACCTCCGCCGACGATGACCCATGGGTGGTCGAGTACGGCTGCGTCGACGAACAAGGGAAGGTTGTCCGGTAGGCCGAACGGGGTTACCCCTCCCATCACCATGCCGGTGACTTCGGCTGTCGTTTCCGGCGAGGCAAAGGAGACCTTCCTGACGTCCATGAGATCGCGACCCATGCGGTTGACGTCGAGCCTGGTCGTGGCAAGAACTAGGAACATGGCGTGAACGCCCTGGGGCCGTTTGGAGGCGAGCATGATCGCATTTGCCGATTGGTCAGGAGGGATGCCGTAGTGCTCGCAGAACATTGCGGTGTCAGCGAGTTCAGGATCGCACTCCATCGGTTCGAACTCGGCCGAGGCGGACTCCAGAGCCTCGACAACGGCGTGCCGTAGTTCCTCTGACATGGTGCCTCCCGTTCCGACCGATCGGTGACGGACAATACATGCATGACAGACCCGGGATTCCGTGGCATGATTGCTGTCCGGAGATAAGGAGGTGGTCCAAACGTGTCTGAATGTTCTTTGAGGACCCCGGAGGTGGTCGAGCGCTAGCGCGACCAACTGTGATCCACGAGGTTGCGCTCCTCTCCTTGAGGTAGGTGGCGACTTCAACTCGGACCACCGGAGCCCGGAGCCCCGCACGCAAGGTCCTGTGCGGCGACGAATGTCGAAGGCGCTCCGGGTTCTTACGCGTCGTGGGTTGCTCCGCCGGGTAGTCGGCGGTCGATGGTCGGATAAGGTGAACCCATGAGTGCCAACGGCAACCTGCCCAACGAGATCTATCTGAGCCATGTTGAGCGGGATGGCGCGACCATGGCGGCGATTGCCGACACGATTCCCCTCGATACGCAGGTGCCGTCCTGTCCGGATTGGACGCTGCGGGACCTGATGGTGCATACCGGTGTTGTGCATCGCCACAAGGCAGAGATCGTCCGTGACGGGTGGGTCGACGGGCAGCCAGCGCGGCCGCTTGGTCCTGACAGGGACCTCATCACCTGGTTCGAAGAGGGTGTTGCGGATCTGATCACCGTTCTGAGAACTGCTGACCTCACGAAGCCGTCGTGGACGTGGTGCGCACACGACCACACAGCTGATTGGTGGGTGCGGCGCATGGCGCATGAGACCGCCATTCACCGGTCCGATGCCGAGCTCTCAGCAGGGTTTGTGCCGCGTCTTGACGACGCCCTCGGGGTCGATGGGGCAGACGAGGTGATCACCGAATCGATGATGGGAGGTCCCGATTGGGGCACGGTAACGCCTGCGGATCGTGTGTTCGAGCTGAGGGCAGGGGGGAGTTCCTGGGTGCTGCGGACGGCGGTGTTTGCAGGTACCTCTCCGCAATCGGGGACGACCTACACCGACCTCGAGACGTTGATGCACGACGAAGGTGAGCCAGAGATGGTCGTTGACACCGATGGATCGACCCTCGACCTGTGGCTGTGGGGACGCGGAACGCTTCCAGCGACTGCGGTGAGCGGCGACCCGGACCTGGCCGTGCAGGTCCGGGAACTCGCTGCCCAAGTCACCCAGTGACTGCTCTCCTCACCGTTCGCACGTATCCGTTCGTGTCCGACGCCGAGATCGGGCGTGCACGACTTGCTGCGGATGGGATCGCATCCGTCGTCAGGGTCGACAACGAGGGCGGTCTGAATCCCGGTTTCTATCGGGAGTACGGAGTGAGGCTCGAAGTGGATCCTGGCGACCTCGACGATGCTCTCGACAGCCTCGGTATCGAGCGCGTATTTGTGCCCCGGGAGGCGGCACGGGCAATGGCTGTTCACGCCCTTGCTTCGATGCCCAACGAAGCTTGTGGGCTCGTCATGTTCGACACCGATGACAGAGTGACATTCGTCTGCTGCCTCACGAACACTGACCGCAGCCCGAGCAGGTTCACCATTGATCCCACCGAGCATCACGGGGCAATCAGGTTTGCGGCGGCCATGGGGTGGACGATCGGTGGAGTGTTCCACAGCCACGTCCGCTCGGAGTCGCTGCCTTCGGCTGCTGATCAGTCGGGTGGCGGGGACCCGGACTGGGTCCACTTCATCATTGGGCCAGTGGCTGGGAGGAAGCCAGCGCTGCGTGGCTATCGGTTCCTCGACCATGGTCCAGAGGAAGTGTCGCTGGACATCGGCACATAGAATCGCCGAATGGCACGTTCCGAACACAACCGTGAGGCCTATCGCACGCTGTTCGGATACGTCGGCGCAGGGTTGCAGGTCTTTGCCCTGCTGATGATTGTCATCTCGTTCCCGATTGCCCCGACGGCGGTGGTGGTGGTGCTGCTTGTGACGCTTGTCGGACTGTCGCTCTGGTCATGGAGGGCCTTCGAGACAAACTTCATGATGCCGACATTCGTCGGGACGGCGATGGCCGTGCTGTGGATGCTGGTTGTTGGCCTTGGCGCGATGCTGCTGGACTGGGGACCATGAAGCTCACTGTCCTCGGATCGAATGCTGGGTGTCCAGCACCTGGAAACCCAGGCTCGGGATACCTCGTTGAGAAAGGGGACACGTCCGTGTGGATGGA
>Ga0265303_10000308_pt1 | contig 26754 bp, 26 predicted proteins | sample Helome_2_FD_192494 | JGI IMG/M metagenome (GOLD analysis project Ga0265303, IMG submission 192494) | Marine sediment microbial communities from subtidal zone of North Sea - Hel_20160317 (Illumina Assembly) | ecosystem: Environmental > Aquatic > Marine > Subtidal zone > Sediment ... | reverse complement strand
GGGTACCCAGATTCAGGCCGTCAATCGCTTACTCAAGCAACACATGCAAATGCAAAAAATGATGAAGAAAATGGGTAAAGGCGGTATGGCGAAAATGATGCGCAAAATGGGCCAGATGAAAGGCCAGATGCCTCCCGGGACATTCCCGGGTGGCAAAATGCCGCATTGAGACCAGGTCTTTGAGTATCAAAACGCGCAGGGAGTTTCTCGCGGCCAGCCTGTTGGGGGCTGGCGGCGCATCACTTGGCCTGGTGGCTCTCGCCAAATACCGCGTGGCCGGGAAGCCGCCGCCCTTCAGCGAACCGATGGGACCATTGGTGGTTGTCAATGATGAATCTACCGGGCTTCCCTTACTGAAGTTACCTGCAGGCTTTCGCTACAAATCGATGTCCTGGGCAGGCATGGACTTGCACGACGGATACACGGTGCCCGGTGCCGCTGATGGCATGGGTGTCATACAGCAACAGGGAAGCAGGGTCACGCTGGTTCGAAATCACGAACTAAACGGCGCATCAGGTCCGATCGGTAATCCAGAAAGCGCTTATGACGCGATGCCGGGTGGTACCACGACCCTGGTTTTTGATACGGAAACAGAAGAGTTGATCGATTCCTGGGTCAGCCTCGGCGGTACGCTACAAAACTGCGCCGGGGGCGTAACACCCTGGGGTACGTGGTTGAGTTGCGAGGAGTCGGTATTCAATCCGGCTATAGCACACCTGTCTCCTCCAAGAAAACAACGGTTCTGGGATGTCGAGCGGGCCCGTTTACCGCATGGCTACGTATTCGAGGTTCCAGCCAGTGGAGTCGCTGCACCGGAGCCGATTGTAGAGATGGGGCAGTTTTTTCATGAAGCGGCGGTAGTGGATCCCGCCACCGGCATGGTTTACATGACCGAAGACACCGGGCCTAAAGCGGGGTTCTACCGCTTCCTTCCTGAGGTGCCGGGTCATCTCGGGCAGGGTGGCAGATTGCAAATGATGAAAGTCGTCGATCGTCCCGAAATGACCGATTACCTGATTATCGGGCAGCAAATGGACGTGGAATGGGTCGACATTCCGGACCCCACGGCCGGGCTGACCGCGGCGCACCCAAATGGTGATGGCGTGGTGCAGCAGGGCCTCGCGGCAGGTGGTTCGGGTTTCGTGGCGCTCGAAGGCTGCGCCGTTTCAGAGGGGCGGGTGTATTTCACCTCCAAGATGGGTGGCCGTGCGATGGCAGGCTACGTGCTTGAGTATCATCCGGAGCTGGAGAAAATCTGGATGGTTTACGAGTCTGCCGGCCATGATTATTTTTCCGGGCCGGATAATATCGTGGTCAGCCCGCGCGGCAGCCTGGTGATTTGCGAGGATCGGCTCCACACTGATACGGCCGCACAAAACGTTACCGGCTTGACCCGTGATGGCGAGTTTTTCAGGTTTTGCCAGGTCAATCCCCGCCTCAGGGGTGACTTTGCTGGTCACGATCTCGCAAAAACAGCCCTGCAAAGTGAATGGGCCGGCGCTACGTTTTCCGAAGATGGCGAGTGGTTGTTCCTGAATATTTTCAGTCCTGGGGTGACGCTGGCGATTACAGGGCCCTGGCAGGAAGGTTATTTCTGAGTATTTTCAGTGAATTGTTGTTTTCTTTTGGGTGAAAGAGGGGTAAAATGCGCGGTTTGCTGGGATTCAACTGGATTCATAAAAGATGGTTAAAATTAGATTGTCACGCGGCGGGGCCAAAAAGAAGCCGTTCTATCACATCGTAGTCTCCGATAGCCGTAAAGCACGTGATGGCCGTAACATCGAGCGGGTCGGGTTTTTCAACCCGGTAGCACGTGGCCAGGAAGAGCGTCTTCGTCTTGACCTGGAGCGCGTAGATTACTGGACGGGCGTTGGCGCCCAGGTCAGTGATCGCGTTAAATCCCTGGTCTCCGAGGCTCGCACAGCAGCTGCCTGATCCTGCCGGAGGCGATGACGTGGATGTCGAGTTTTCCGGCGAACGCCAAGTCGTTCAGATCGGTCACATATCCGGCGTTCACGGCATCAAAGGCTGGGTCAAGATTTATTCTTTGACCGAACCCAGGGAAGCGATATTTGAATATCAGCCCTGGCTAATGGGCGAAACTCTTGAAGAGGTTCGCATCCTGCAGGGTAAAAAGCAGGGCAAGTACCTGGTGGCTCTGCTGGAAGAGAGCAATGATCGCGAGCAGGCCGAAAGCCTGGTTAAGCGGCCTATTGCCGTATACCGCGACCAGTTTCCGGAGTTGCCGGATGACGAGTTTTACTGGATGGACCTGGCGGGTCTGGTGGTCAAACTCGAGGACGGCACCGAACTGGGAACCATAGATAGCATGCTTGCCACCGGCGCCAATGACGTGATGGTGGTGAAGGGCGAAAAGGAACGTTTGATTCCATTTGTTCCCGGACAGTACGTGAAAAAGGTAAGCCTGGAAGACAAGACGGTCGTTGTCGACTGGGACCCGGAATTTTGAGTGATGAGAATTCAGGTCATCACGTTGTTTCCGGAGGCGTTTACGCCGCTGGTCAGCCTGGGAGTTACCGGGCGAGGAATCAGCGACGGAAAAGTCAGCCTTGAGCTGCTTAATCCGCGCGAATTTGCGACGGACAGGCACCGGACAGTGGACGACAGACCTTATGGCGGAGGTCCTGGAATGGTGATGGCGGTGGAACCGTTGCGCAGCACCATTCAGGCTGCCAAAAAAGCCGCTGGCGGCAGCGCTGAACCGGCGAAAGCCAGTTTACTCAGTCCCCAGGGCAGGCCGCTGAACCAGGATGCGGTGAAAGAATTAGCCCGGCGAGAAGAACTGATTCTCGTCTGTGGGCGCTATGAAGGAATCGATGAACGGCTGATTGAGCTGGAAATCGATGAGGAATGGTCCATAGGTGACTATGTCCTCAGCGGCGGAGAACTTGCCGCGGCGGTGCTTATAGACGCCGTCACACGCTTGATGCCGGGCGTGCTTGGAGACGAGCAGTCGGCACAACAGGATTCGTTCATGGATGGATTGCTGGATTGCCAGCACTTCACCAGGCCCGAAGAAATAGAAGGGCTGGCCGTGCCACCGGTGTTATTATCCGGCGACCACGGAGCCATTGAACGTTGGAGAAAGAAACAGTCACTGGGAAGAACCTGGTTGAGAAGACCGGAGTTGCTTGAAGGGCTCGCACTGGATACGGAATCAGAAGCATTACTGGCTGAGTTCAAAGACGAATACAGGAAATTGAAATGACTAACATCATCGACGAAATCAACGCGGAACAGTTGAACAACGACCTTCCGGAGTTCGCACCGGGTGACACCATTGTGGTCAGCGTTAAAGTGAAGGAAGGCAACCGTGAACGCTTGCAGGCCTTTGAAGGCGTCTGCATTGCCATTCGCAACCGTGGCCTCAACTCGGCTTTCACCGTGCGCAAGATTTCACACGGCACCGGGGTAGAGCGTGTATTCCAGACCCACAGCCCGCTGATCGACTCCATCAAGGTCAAGCGTCGCGGTAACGTCAGGCGCGCCAAGCTTTATTACCTGCGCGAGCGTGAAGGCAAGTCTGCCCGCATCAAAGAGAAATTGGCCTAGGCACTGCGTTGGCCAAAACAACAAACCCGCCAAAAGGCGGGTTTGTTGTTTATACGGGGCGCTCTTTCGTTCGGGGGCTCTTCTTTTTACTTCGTAAAAAATCGTTCCCCCTCTCTCATTCGCTTCAATTGTGGCACTTGATTCTCCTGCCATTACCCTCATTTACAGGTTCATCGTAACAACCAATGAATGAGACCAATGAGCGAAACACCTACTGTAGAAACCCATGCGTTCCAGGCGGAGACCCGCCAGGTTCTGCATTTGATGATTCATTCCCTGTATTCCAACAAGGAAATATTCCTGCGGGAGTTGGTTTCCAACGCATCAGATGCGCTGGACCGGCTGCGCTTTACCGCGATTGCCGATGACAGCGTGTATGAAGGCGACAGCGATTTACGGATCGAGATTGAGGCCGACGAGGAAGCCGGGACGCTGACGATCAGAGACAATGGCATCGGCATGAGCCGGGATGAGGTGATGGAAAACATCGGGACCATCGCGAAATCGGGCACCCGGGCTTTTCTCGACCGGCTCAGCGGTGATGAGAAAATGGACGCCAACCTGATCGGCCAGTTTGGTGTTGGTTTTTACTCCTCTTTCATCATAGCGGATAAAGTCACCGTGCAGACCCGCAAGGCCGGGGAAGCAGCGGATGCCGGCGTACGCTGGGAATCTGACGGCGGCGGCGAGTACTCACTGGAAAGTATCGAGCAGGATACGCACGGAACCGAGGTCATTTTGCACCTCAAGGAAAACGAGAAGGAGTTTCTCAATAGCTGGACTCTGAAGTCTCTGGTGAGCCGTTATTCCGATCACATCGGCTTTCCGATCCGGATGAAAGAAGAATCCGAAGAAGGTGACGCCGAATGGAAGGATGTGAATAAGGCTTCCGCGCTGTGGACATTGCCGAAAGCTGAAATTTCGGATGAAGAATACCAATCCTTCTACAAGTACCTGACGCACGACATGGACGATGCGATGTGCTGGGCACACAACAAGGTCGAGGGCAGCCAGAGTTACACCACGCTTTTGTACATCCCTGAAACAGCCCCGATGGACCTGATGCTGCAGCGCGACGAACGGACCGGCCTGCGTCTCTATGTCAACCGTGTGTTTATCATGGACGCAGCCCAGCAACTGCTGCCGCACTACCTGCGCTTCGTGCGTGGTGTGGTCGATTCAGATGATTTGCCGTTGAATGTGTCCCGCGAACTGCTGCAGGAAAACGAACTGTCCGGCAAGATTCGTTCGGCCGTGACTCGCCGCAGCCTCGATATGATCGGAAATGTTGCAAAGGATGATTCTGATCAGTATGAAAAATTCTGGGTCCAGTTCGGTGCGGTCATCAAAGAAGGCGTGGTTGAGGATTTCGCCAACCGCGACCGCATCGCACCGCTGCTGCGTTTCGCCTCGACCCGGGGCGACGGCGACAAGCACGTTGTCGACCTGGCCGGTTACATCGAGCGGATGCCCGAAGGACAGGACGCCATTTACTACATCACGGCAGAAAATCACCAGGCGGCGGCCAACAGTCCGCACCTGGAAGTATTCCGCAAGAAGGGTATCGAAGTGTTGTTGATGTCCGACCGCGTGGATGAATGGATGATGGCTTATTTCACTGAGTTTGACGGCAAGTCCTTCAAGTCGGTGGCCAAGGGTGATATCAATCTGGGTTCAATCGGCCAGGGCGATGACAAAGAAAACCAGGACGAAGAGGCGGCCGACGCCGACGCACTTGACGCTGATCTGCTGAAGAAAATCGGTGACTCGCTGGGCGATCAAGTCAGCGAAGTGCGCAGCAGCCAGCGGCTGACTGACTCTGCTTCCTGCCTGGTGCTGGGTGACCAGGAAATGGCACTTCATCTGCAGCGATTGCTGGAGCAAGCCGGGCAGGACGTGCCGGATAGCCGTCCCGTGCTGGAACTGAACCCGACTCATCCGCTGGTTGAGAAACTGGCCGGAGAAGAGGACGAGCAGAATTTTGCCAACCTGTCGCTGGTACTGTTTGAGCAAGCCCTGCTTTCCGAAGGAGCAAACCTCGAAGATCCAGCCGGGTTTGTTCGCCGGGTAAATAATCTCCTGCTGGAGAAATAGAGCCGGGTTTTAGCCTGATTGATCTGTTCTGGCAGTAGAGGCGCCGGGGCCAGTCCCTGATTTCAGGACACGCTCAAGACATCCATGTGCGCTCTTCGGCTGTTCCCGACAGCCGAAGGTCCTGAAATCAGGGACTGGCCCCAACACCTCTGTGAAACCTTTTCCCGTCAGGCTAAAACCCGGCTCTATTTGGGTTTGGTGAAACTGATGATCTGACGCCGCTGGCGCTTGTCGGGGCGGCGTTGGCGGTCAGCTCTGGCCTGGTAATCCAGTTTGCGCTGTTTAATTGCGGCTTCGCGGCGGGCCACGCTCGCGGGATCCTCTTCATAGCGTTCCTGGGCCAACTGGGCGGACACTCGGCGATCCCCCAAATCCAGAACGGAGATTTGAAACTCATCCTCACCTTTGCGGATGGTGAGCTGGTCGTTGATTGAAAGGGTTCTGCCGGGCTTGACGCGGGTGCCGTTGAGCTGGACTTTTCCGCCCTTGATGGCGTCGCGGGCCAGGGCGCGGGTTTTGAAAAACCGGGCGGCCCAGAGCCACTTGTCTATTCTGGCTTTATCGGTCATTTGCCTGCTCTTGCAGTCAGTCCCTATAAATCTTTCAGTTGATATAAAAGAGCGAGCGCTTCTCGCGGAGTCAGTGAGTCCGGGTCGATTTCTTCCAGTTTTTGCCGCAGGGCTTCGTTTTCCTGCGACTCTTCGATTTCTGCCGGTTCGAAAAAGGCAGCCTGGTCGAACAGGCCCATTTGTGGTTCATCGGCGCTCTGTTGCTGTTCCAGGGTGGCCAGGTGCTGGCGGGCCTGTCTCAGCACGGCGGCGGGAATCCCGGCAAGGGCTGCTACCTGCAGGCCATAGCTCTGGCTGGCCGGTCCTTCCTGGACTGAATGCAGAAAAACAATCCGGTCCTTGTGCTCCACCGCGCGCAGGTGAACGTTAGCTACGGAGGGTTCCAGTTCCGCCAGCCGGGTCAACTCGAAATAATGCGTGGCAAATAACGTGTAGGCACCGACGTGACGAACCAGGTGCATGGCACAGGCCCAGGCCAGCGCGAGTCCGTCATAGGTGCTGGTGCCCCTGCCGATTTCATCCATCAACACCAGGCTGTTGGCGGTGGCGTTGTGCAGGATGTTGGCGGTCTCCGACATTTCCACCATGAAAGTCGAGCGCCCGCGGGCGAGGTCGTCACCGGCGCCAATGCGGGTAAAAATCCGGTCGATCGGACCGATCACCGCAGACCTGGCCGGTACCCAGCTGCCGGCGTGGGCCAGCAGAATAATCAGCGCGGTCTGGCGCATGTAAGTAGATTTACCACCCATATTCGGGCCGGTGATGATCAGCATCCGTGTGCGCTCATCCAGGTGGATGTCATTGGGAGTGAACGGTTCATGCTGGATTTGTTCCACCACGGGATGGCGGCCACCGGTGATGACCAGGCCGTCTTGTTCAGTCAATTCAGGCTGTACCAGGTCCAATCGCTCGGCCCGTTCGGCAAAAGCGCACAGCACGTCCAGCCGGGACAGTCGGGCGGCCATGTCCTGCAGGGGTTCCAGCTCGTCCAGTAGCCGCTGCAGCAGTTGACTGTAACAGTGTTTTTCGCGGGCAAGGGCGCGTTCGCGACTGGACAAAACCTGGTCCTCAAACGTTTTGAGTTCCTCGGTAATGTAGCGTTCAGCAGCCTTCAGCGTCTGTTTCCGGGTGTACTCGGGCGGCACCAGGTGCTGGTGAGTATGCGTCACTTCAATGTAGTAGCCGTGTACGCGGTTATAGCCCACTTTGAGGCTGGGAATGCTGGTTTTCTCTTTCTGTTCTTTTTCGTATTCGAGCAGAAATTCACTGGCGTTTTCGGACAGTCCGCGCAGTTGATCCAACTCCTCATCATGGCCCTTGGCGATCACACCGCCGTCGCGAATGAGCACCGGTGGCTCCTCAATGATGGCCTGCACCAGCAGGTCGTGCAGTTCCGGAAAAACCGGTAGTTCGCCCACTGCGGTTTGCAGGGTCTCGTTGCCACTACCGAGGATGGCCGCCAGGCGGGGCATGACACTCATCGCATGCCGCAACGTCGTCAGGTCGCGGGGGCGGGCAGTGGCCAGGGCAATCCTGGACAGGATGCGTTCCACGTCACCGATGCCACGCAGTTCGTCGCGGAATGATTCATAGCAGTGGCCTTCCAGCAGGGCGCCGATCGCATTGTGGCGACGGGACAGGGTTGCGCGATTCTGCAACGGGCTATTCAACCAGCGCCGCAGCAGCCGGCCGCCCATCGCGGTCACCGAAGAATCGATTACGCTGACCAGGGTGGCCCGTTTCTCACCGCTCATGCTGGTTTCGATTTCCAGGTTGCGCCGGCTGATGGCATCCAGGTGCAGGAACTCATCTTCCTGTTCCAACCGGATGCTGCGTAAGTGGGGCAGGGCGGTTCGCTGGGTTTCCTGCAGGTAGTCAAGTAACACGCCGGCTGCAGTGACAGCCAGCGGCATCTGTTCTATTCCAAAGCCTCTGAGATCCGAAGTTTCAAACTGCTCGCACAGCAATTTCTCAGCTTGCCCGGCGTCAAATTTCCACGGCGGGCGCTGGCGCAGGCCTTCCCTGGCGGCAAAAGGCAGGTCCAGCCCTTCTTCAACCAGAAGTTCAGCCGGCAGTAGTCGCTCCAACTGCGCTTCGACGGCCTCCAATGAGGCCATTTGCCGAACCAGGAAGCGACCGGAGGCGAGTTCCAGCCAGGCCAGGGTGAAGGTGTCTTTGGAGACAGCCAAGGCGGCCAGCAGGTTTTCCTGCCGCGATTCCAGCAGGGCCTCTTCAGTAATCGTACCGGGTGTTACAACCCGCACCACCTTGCGCTCCACCAACCCCTTTCCGGGCGTGGGCTCACTCACCTGCTCACAGATTGCGGCGGACTCGCCCATGCGGACCAGGCGGGCCAGGTAATTATCCAGCGCGTGGTATGGAACACCGGCCATCGGGATAGGCGCGCCTCCTGATACACCACGCGTGGTTAAGGTGATGTCCAGCAAACGCGCGGCCAGTTTCGCATCGTCGAAAAACACTTCGTAGAAATCGCCCATGCGAAACAGCAAAAGCGTATCGGGGAATTCCGACTTGATGCTGAAGTACTGCTGCATCAGGGGGGTGTGTCCCGCAGAACTTTTCGCAGATTTTTTTGCTTGCTTGAGCAGGGCTGGTGAAGACATCCTGAGCAGTGTAACTTAATGCGGATCGATGCTGAAAGAGCGAGGGCTTGCAGGTGCAGGACATTCGGGTTCCCGACCAGGCCGGGTTTGCAGAACTGGTTGCAATACTGGCGTCCAGGCTGGTCGCTCGCGGCTGGACGCTGGCTACGGCGGAATCCTGCAGCGGTGGCTGGATCGCCAAGTGTTGCACCGACCGGGCAGGCAGTTCCGCCTGGTTCGACCGTGGGTTCGTCAGCTACAGTAATGAAGCCAAGCACGAGTTGCTTGGCGTCGAAAACGCTGTGTTGAAAGACGCCGGCGCCGTCAGCCGTGAAGTGGCCTTGCAGATGGCAGCCGGGGCGCGGTCCTGGGCCGGCACGGATATTGCGGTGGCGGTGACCGGAATTGCAGGGCCTGATGGCGGTTCGGCCGATAAGCCGGTGGGTTCCGTGTGGTTTGCCTGGGCACTGGAGGATTTGACCGAAGCTGAACTGCTGCAATTCCCCGGAGACCGGGAATCCGTGCGCCGCTTCACGGTACAACATGCCCTGCAGGGACTGATCGACCGGCTGCCGCCATGAACACGAGCCATCGGCTTTTTTTCGCCCTGGTTCCGGGCGCGGGCATCTGCAAGAGTATTGAACAGGTTCAGTCGGATCTGCAGGCCACCGGGCGTGCAGCAAAACCACACCAGTTCCATGCAACGCTGGCCTTCCTCGGTATGCAGCAGCCGCATCAGATTCCGCAGATCGAGTCGGTCGCCTCCCGGCTTTCATTCGAGCGCTGCAAAATTGTCATGGACTGCATCGGGCGTTTTAGCCGCGCCGGCGTGTTGTGGTTGGGCGCCAGCAGGATTCCGGAGCCGCTGATGCAGTTTCAGCAGTCGCTGGTGGAGGCTTTGCTGGACGCCGGGATCGGCCACGACAGGAAAGCCTGGAAATTTCATATCACCCTTTATCGCAAAATGAGAATGCCGCCACCCATAATGGATCCTGTCGCAATCGAGTGGTCCCTGGACGGGTTCGAATTAATCGAGTCAGTGAGTATTCGAAGCGGGGTCGAATATCACTCGATCGGGCATTGGAAAGCGCAGTCGGGCAGAGTTAATTCCGGTGATGTGTAGGAATTGAACCCGCTCGCCAAATTTCGGCTGAAGCAGCACTTTAGGCTGTGTCATAATTGCGTGCAACCGCGTCGAAGACGCACAAAAAAATAACGGAGAGGAACATGGACGACAACAGAAAACAGGCATTGGCAGCAGCACTCCAGCAAATCGAGCGCCAGTTCGGCAAAGGCGCCATCATGCGCATGGGCGACCGCACTGCGGCTGACGGCATTCAGTCCATTTCCTCCGGTTCTCTGACGCTGGATCTGGCGCTCGGAATAGGGGGCTTACCCCGCGGCCGGGTGGTTGAGATTTACGGTCCTGAATCCAGCGGTAAAACCACGATGACGCTGCACGCCATTGCCGAATGCCAGAAGATCGGTGGAACGACAGCGTTTGTGGATGCTGAACATGCGCTTGATCCGGGCTATGCCGAGAAACTGGGCGTCAATGTTGAGGATTTGCTGGTCTCTCAGCCCGACACGGGTGAGCAGGCGCTGGAGATCACTGACATGCTGGTCCGCTCGGGTGCCGTGGACATGGTTGTTGTCGATTCCGTCGCCGCACTGACACCGAAAGCGGAGATCGAAGGCGATATGGGTGACACACATGTCGGCCTGCAGGCCAGGCTGATGTCGCAGGCCCTGCGCAAATTGACTGCCAACATTCAGCGCTCCAATTGCATGGTCGTTTTCATCAACCAGATCCGTATGAAGATCGGCGTGATGTTTGGCAGCCCGGAAACCACCAGCGGTGGCAACGCACTGAAATTTTACGCCTCGGTGCGTCTTGATATCCGGCGTATCGGCGCGATCAAGAAGGGTGATGAAGTGGTTGGCAATCAGACCCGGGTCAAGGTCGTCAAAAACAAAATGGCGCCGCCATTCAAGCAGGCCGAATTCGAAATTATTTACGGTGAGGGTGTCTCCCGGGAGGGTGAGCTGATCGAGCTGGGCGTGAAGCACGGCTTCGTCGACAAATCAGGCGCCTGGTACAGCTACCAGGGTGACCGGATCGGCCAGGGCAAGGAAAACGTCCGCCAGTTCCTCAAGGATAATCCTGACATCGCCGATGCCATTAATAAACAAGTCCGTGACGAAGTGATGCCTTCCAAGGAGCCAAAAGCAGCCAGCGAAGAGCCAGTCACCGAGTAACCAACGCCGAGCAGAAAACATTGGCTACGGACACGCAGGATAAGCCCTCATCAAATGAGATGAGGGCTTTTGCGTATCGCCTGTTGGGCCGGCGCGAATACAGTGTCTTCGAACTCGACCGCCGTATCCGCCAGAAATGGCCCGAGGCGGCCGCAGTCAGTGAGCTGCTGGACGCCCTGGTTGAAGAAAACCTGCTGTCCGACGAGCGCTTCACCGAAGCCTTCGTGCGCTTTCGAGCACAGCGCTACCAGGGTCCGCTCAAAATCACAGCGGCATTGCGCACCAAGGGGGTTTCTGATCACCTTATTTCCAAAGAGCTCGATGCCCGATCCGAAGAGTGGCTTGAACTCGCTGTTCAATGGCTGGAACGCCAGAACATTGATGTCATTGATTTCGATGCCAGGAAAAAATACTACCGGCGGCTGAAGAGTCGCGGGTTTACGCACAGCCAGGCCATGGATGCGCTAAACCGCAATTAGAGGTTCGTGCTGCGACGTGGGCGCGGGTGTTGGGTTTCTTATTTTCGGACACACTCAAGCCATCCCTGGGCGTTCGGTCGGCTGTTCCCGACAGCCGACGGTCCGAAAATAAGAAACCCAACACCCGCGCCCACCCAGCCCCACAGAGCCTCCAATCGCGTACGGGCGAGGCAGGGAGCGCGGGGGCTATGTTCCGGACCGTCAGCCGTCGGGAACGGCTGACCGAGCGCCCAGGGATGGCTAGAGCGTGTCCGGAACATAGCCCCCGCGCTCTCTGCCGTCACAGCACATATGCATTGAGGCTTGGATTCGGTACACTCCGCTCACACATTGTTCTTATTGCAGAATGCCGGCATAAGGCCGGAAAATAAATATGAAATCAACAAACGAAATTCGTGCTGATTTTCTCAACTTTTTTGAGGACAACGGACACAAAAAACTGGCGTCGAGTTCGCTGGTGCCGGCTAATGACCCGACTTTGCTGTTTACCAATGCGGGGATGGTTCAGTTCAAGGATGTGTTCCTGGGTGCGGAAAAGCGGAACTACGTCCGGGCGGCTACCTCGCAGCGCTGTGTCAGGGCCGGCGGCAAACACAATGACCTGGACCAGGTGGGGTATACGGCGCGCCATCACACGTTTTTCGAGATGCTGGGCAACTTCAGCTTTGGGGACTACTTCAAGGAAGACGCCATTCGTTATGCCTGGGAGTTGTTGACGCAGGTCTATGGCCTTGAACCGGACCGCTTGTGGGTGACGGTGTACGAGACGGATGATGAGGCCTACTCCATCTGGGCCAACGAGATTGGCGTACCGCAAGACCGTATCGTGCGGATCGGGGACAAACCCGGCGGCGCGAAATATGAAAGCGATAATTTCTGGGCGATGGGTGACACCGGCCCCTGTGGCCCCTGCACCGAGATTTTCTATGACCACGGCCCGGGCGTGGAAGGCGGCCCGCCGGGTTCGTCGGATGAAGACGGCGACCGTTACATCGAGATATGGAACCTGGTGTTCATGCAATTTGATCGCGCCGCAGACGGCACGATGAACCCGCTGCCGGCGCCATGCGTTGACACGGGCATGGGATTGGAACGCCTGGCGGCGGTGCTTCAGCATCATCACAGTAACTACCGGATCGACCTGTTCCGTGCGCTGACTCAGGCTGCGGCTGAATTGACAGCTTGTAATGATCTGGACAACGCTTCGTTGAATGTCATAGCCGATCATATTCGGGCCTGTGCCTTCCTGATCACCGATGGTGTTGTCCCCTCGCGGGATGGCCGGGGTTACGTATTGCGCCGCATCATTCGCCGGGCCATTCGCCATGGTTACAAGCTGGGTGTGAAGAAACCTTTTTTCAGCCGGATGGTGGACCCCCTGGCGCAGCAGATGGGCGATGCCTATCCTGAATTGCGACAAAAATCCGAGCTGATCCAGAGCACGCTACTGGAAGAAGAGCAGCGTTTTGCCCGCACGCTGGATACCGGTATGGGTATTCTCAAAGAGGTAATGGAAAAATCTGCAGGCGAGGGCGGCCAGATCGATGGTGAAACGGCTTTCCTGCTGTATGACACATACGGCTTTCCACTGGATCTGACCCAGGATATCGCACGCGAAAACGGTCTGACCGTGGACGAAGCCGGGTTCAATTCTGAGATGGCCAAGCAACAGGAACGGGGCCGGTCAGGGGGCAAGTTTGCTCAGCAGGCGCAGATTTCCGCGGAAACCATCAAGAACCTCGCCCCCACCGAGTTCCTGGGCTATGAGCTGCTGGAAACAGCGGACTGCCAGCTAACGGCCATCCTGATCAACGGCGAACAGGCGGACAAGCTGGGCACAAGTGACGAAGCCGTGTTGTTACTGGACAAAACGCCTTTTTATGCCGAGTCCGGTGGACAGGTAGGCGACACCGGCGTGATCAGCGCAGGCGATGCTGAATTCGAAGTCCTGGACACGATCAAGATTGCCGGCGTGTTTTTTGGCCATATCGGAAAACTTAAAGCGGGTGAGTTGCGAACCGGGGACAGCGTCGCTGCTGCAGTGAATGGCGACCGCCGCCAGGCGATCGTGGTGCACCATTCAGCGACACATCTTATGCACGCCGCGTTGAAACAGGTACTTGGCGACCATGTCGAACAACGTGGGTCATTGGTCGCGCCGGACCATCTGCGTTTTGATTTTACTCACCCAGGGGCGGTCAGCAACGACGAATTGACTGAGATTGAGCGGATTGTGAACCGGGAAATCCGGGTGAATCCTGACTCAGACATCCAGGTAATGGATTTTGACGATGCGTTGGAAACCGGCGCCACCGCCCTGTTTGGCGAAAAGTATGGCGACCGGGTGAGGGTGATGCGTTTCGGTGACTTCTCGGTTGAACTGTGTGGTGGTACGCACGTGCACCGTGTAGGTGACATCGGGCAGTTCAAGATTGTCGAGGAATCGGCCATCGCCGCAGGTATCCGCCGCATCGTAGCTGTCGCCGGTGAGGCAGCCGTTGAGCAGGTCCAGACGATGGATGCACAATTAAAAAACCTGGCCGGCGTATTGAAGATTGCGCCGGACGCGATGGAGGACCGGCTTCGCCAGATCCTCGATCGCAGCAAGTCATTGGAAAAAGAACTGGAAGAACTCAAGTCCAGAATGGCCAGCGCCAGTGGTGATGACCTGGCCGGTTCCGCGGTGGAATCCAACGGCATCAAAATTCTTGCTGCGCGTATGGATGATGTCGAACCCAAAGCACTCAGGGACACCGTTGACCGGCTGAAAGACCGCCTGGGATCGTCAATAGTAGTGATTGGAAGTGAAGATGCTGGTAAAGTCAGGCTGGCGGCTGGAGTCAGTAAGGATTTACTTACTCGGATTCAGGCCGGCAATCTGGTAAACTTCGTCGCACAACAAGTTGGCGGGAAGGGCGGAGGACGTCCTGATTTTGCCCAAGCCGGCGGATCTCAACCGGAAAATCTGGATGAGGCATTGGCGTCAGTGCAGCAATGGGTCGCTGAAAACAGTTAGCGAAATCTGCACATAATAAGAAGGGAATTGGCACAGCGGCAGCCGGAGAAAAGTTGCTCGTTGTAATCTAATCGTCTCGCGATGGTTTTGGCATATGCGTAGAAGACAAGAATAGCGCGGATACAAGAAGTGTCCGGAACCAAAGGAAGGTTAATATGCTCATTCTGACAAGAAGAATCGGAGAGAAGCTTATCATTGGTGACAACATCACTGTTACCGTACTAGGTGTTAAAGGGAATCAGATACGTATCGGCATCGAGGCCCCGCCCGAAGTGCAGGTACATCGTGAAGAAATTTACCAACGGATTCTGAAAGAGCGAGCGGACGGAACGGGAAAACCCAGGGACGACCGCTAACAAGCTTTTGTAGCTGGCTATGCCGGCCGTAAAACAAGCAGTCAATTACGTAAGCAGGAGATTCTCCTGCCCGCAATTTTCCTGTTTCAGAATCACTCACAAACGTATAAAATACCGCTTCCGGAGAGGTGGCCGAGTGGCTGAAGGCGCTCCCCTGCTAAGGGAGTATGGGTTTAAAAAGCCCATCGAGGGTTCGAATCCCTCTCTCTCCGCCAATAAAAAGGGGGTCAGGTTCACTTTTGCCAATGGCAAAAGTGAACCTGACCCCCTTTTTTTCTATCATTGAAAGCCATGAGAAAACGCACTCAGATCACCCAGTTTTTTTGCCTTGTCTTGCTGGCCTTCCATTCCGTCACATTGGCCGGCTCATGGCCGGGGGAAACCTGGGAGGTTTCCACGCCTGAAGCAGAAGGTCTGGATGCAAAGGCCATCGAACAACTCGATGCGGAAATCCGTGCCAAGCAGCACGGTTACATTGATTCGATGATCATCATCCGTAATGGACGGGTCGTTTTCGAGGCTTACTACGAACGCGATTACAAATCGATTAACGCGAGCCTGGTCACCGGCGAATCCGGGCCCTGGAACTATTACGATGTGAACTACCACCCGTTCTACATGGACAGCAAGCTGCATACATTGCAGTCCAGCACCAAAAGCGTGATGTCGGCACTTATGGGAATTGCCATTGACCGCGGTGACATTTCCGGCGTTGACGCGAAGCTCGTCGATTTGCTGCCACACCGTGGTATCACGGATCCCGAAAAGGCCGCTATTACGCTTAACAACATCCTCACCATGAGACCCGGATTCGAATGGAACGAATCGATTTCCTACTGGAATCCACGCAACGACGCCATCCGCGTCGAAAAGACGGACGACTGGGTGGGTTACCTTCTGGCCAAGCCAATTGCCGCCCCCCAGGGCACTAAATACAACTACAACAGCACCAACACCCAATTGATGTCGGAAATGGTCGCCACGGCCAGCGGAATGCCATTGAACGAATACGCCGAGAAATTCCTTTTCGAACCGCTCGGAATCGATCGTTACTTCTGGAAAGATGCGCCGGAAGGATACAAGGATGTGGCCGGTGGAATGTACCTGGAGTCGCTGGATCTTGCCCGGTTCGCACTGCTATTCGAACGTAACGGCGAATGGAACGGCCGGCAGCTGATCCCCGCTGACTGGGTGGAAAAATCCACCAGCCCCTGGGTTCGCGACGTCAGTCCGGAAGATCCGGATTTCGATGTCGGCTACGGCTACCAGTGGTGGGTGTACGAGGACGGAAGCGACGGACGTCCTCTCATGTATGGCGGCTGGGGCTGGGGTGGCCAGTTTCCCCTGATTGTTCCAGAGCTGAACATGGTTGCTGTATTCACCGGTTGGAATGTGTACGAGGGGCAAGACTACGAATACGCTTACCGGCTTTTTTATGATCGGGTGGTCATGACTGCCGATTAAACAGGGGATACGGTAGTTGCCCAGCAGCCTTCCAGGAAACAGAGACCCCCGCTTTTTCGTGGTTTTTGATTAACCTTCCCCGAAGGCCGGGTACCGGGCTGCGCATGCGATGGCTGTAAAGCAGAGGAGCAAAACCATGTCACACCTCTCTGACCTGAAAATTCACACGAAATTAAAGCTCAGCGCACTGTGGGCTTCAACCATGTTCTGCTACATCTACTGTGACTATTTTGAGCTATATACCCCAGGCAAGCTCGAAAGCATGATGCAGGGCGATATGGGGCCCCTGGGGTCTGTTACACAAGGCGTTCTGATGGGAACTTCGATACTCATGGCGATCCCAAGCCTAATGGTGTTCTTATCCATAGCATTGCCTGCCCGAACCAACCGGATTTTAAATATCATCACGGGAATTTTCTTCACCCTCCTGATGGCTCTTATGACATACGCGGTGGACTGGTATTTCTATAAATTCTTTGCGGCTATAGAAACTACACTTACGGCACTTGTCGTGTGGTTCTCATGGAATTGGCCCAGAAATGAAAGTGCCGTATAACATGTCGTTCAATTTCATTCCGACCTACGGCCTCCACCGGACGCCTGCTGCGTCAGGCTGCTTAACCAAGACGTCGTGTATGAAGAGTGGATTAATCGGATGAAGCATAAACTGTTCATGCTTATCTGGCTCGCCATGTTGGCGTTCTGCTCAGTGGTTGTTGGAGTCCTGGCGTTACTAAATTATGCGAATGCTGAGGTGATTTTCTGGACCAGAACCCCAATAGAAACCGAGGCCGGAAAAATTGTGTGGATAGTAATTTCCGCGACGTGTTTAATACTCTTCCTCGTATTAGCCGTCCGGGAATTTCGAAGCAAATCTGACCAGTCGTCCACGTAACAAATCGGTTTTCATGCGGTGGCTGCGTATCCGGAGTTGGAATATCCTGGAGCCTATAGCTGGAAAAAAGCCGCAGGTGCCCCGGGTTTGGCGGGACACCTGCAGTTCCTGTTACGCTAAGTACTGACCTTTACCTGCTTAACTCTTGCCACCCTTGCGAATGAGTTGATCGATGCCAACATCGTTGACCGGAGTTGAGAACACTTCCGTTCCGTCGAGTAGGAAACCTCTGATAATGAGCGTCGGGGAGGCTTCACCCTTGTCGAGCGGGCACCCAATGAATCCGGTAAATTCCTGAGTGTCGAAAGCAACATCGAGATCATCAAACCCGTCCGGGTTCAGGAAGTCCTGTTCCACGTCATCGATGATGGCGCACTCAGACGCCCCGAGGTCTGTCGTTGGGTCGCCCCGATCGGCAATGGACCAGCTGTTTGGAGCGCCAGTACAGGTATCGGGTGCTGAGGCGAGGCACAATCTGAGTGAAGAGATGTCGATGTCGGTGATGTCCAGGGCAGCCGTGCCGAAGATCGTCAGTGGCGTATTTCCCTGCTTCTTGCAGTTGAACCCGTTTGGATTACTGCAAAACTTGATGTCGATATCCGGAATGACTTCGCCGCAAGCCAGGTCGAGTTCCCAGACCTCCTCACCAAACGTCACGGAGTCATGTACGGTGAAGTAGACAGAACTGCCCAAACTGCCGGCAGAGGGACCCACATTGATGTCTTGGATACCCTTCGGGTCCGCGATGGTTAGAACAAGGGTCGATGTGGTGAGTGCTTCGTCCACCCGGAACAGACCGGTGCCACCCTGCCCACCGGAATAGCTGACATATACCATTCCATTGGGATCACAAACCGAGGCCCTTGATCCGAAAACGAAAGGCAGTGAGGCATCGTCGAACATACCCAATACGTTCAATCCCGTTGCGCTGGGTGTACCCACATGGGGTGGAAACGGCTGGTAAGCGGTGATCACACCACTGAAATCCGGCACGTGAACCCAATCACCATCGGGCTGAATCACCATATCGTCGCCCGGGGTGGGTGGAGTTGTGTGCAGAACACTGCCAAGGCTGCCAAAATAAATCGAGTGTATTCCGTTGGCAGCAACGTCACCGGTAAAAACGATGTCACCGGGCAGCACATCACTTCCACCTGCCCCGGCGGAGAAATCCATGCCAAAAGTTGCGGAACCGAATAAGGGTGCAGATACTGGGGCATAGGTTCCGGTGATCCCTAAAACATCCACAAAGTTCAATTCGTCCGCATTCTGGTTCTGCGTAACGAAAAATCCAAAACTCGGATCAAACTGCATATCGGTGCCGCGGGAGTTGATCCCGAATCCGGTCGATTGATTGACCAGATTTGTGACACCTGTCAGGGAGTCGATTGAGAAGATGCACGTGTCCAGGCTCGTGAAGCCCCCGGAAGATATCTGGACAAACAAGCCGGGACCAGGCTCGATCGCGATGCTCTCGATGTTGCCTTCGTTTTCAAAAGCGCACAGCAAATCCAGATCAGCCTGGCTCGCGTCGATCGGGTTAACGGAATCAGCGATCTGGATGAGCGCATGCCCCGGCTCCACCAAAACTGGCTGGGCGGACACCGTATTTGCCACCATCAGAAAAAGCGGGACAAGGGCCAGTATAAAAAGTCGCTTAATGTCTATCATAACAGCCTCCAAATGAGTTACTAATTGACCGCTGGCGTAGTGCCAGGGATGCCACAGGTTAAGGAGGTTCTTGAGTTGCTTCCAAATGAGCAAGGGAAAAATCTGCGATACCTGGTAGCACATATTTAGGTATATAAGACCAGGTTTTGTTTGCAACTTGATGCCACTTGCCGAATTAATTTAGGCCGAGCAATAAGCTACACAAAATAGCTGTTTTTGAGCGTAAAGCAGTACTCCCCTGGAGATGATTTGAAGGGGGGCCTAAGTCGCAGTTCGGCCGTGGCTGTGTGATAACTCGGTGAGCTCGTCTATTCATCCCTTCAGACTGCTTCAAGGGGTTCATCATTCGCTTCAGGTTGTAAGCCAGCACGTGCAAACTCATCTCGGTACTCACCCGGACCGCGCTGTCTTCAGCAACGTAATCATCGAGACGTTCGGGAAATAAGGTAGCTTGAGAGCGATCCTCGCCTTGGATAAATCCGCTCATTCCGTGATCCTTCAACGCGAAAGTCAGATTATTTCTGCTGCGGAGTTTTCACACAGCCTCGGCCAAAAGAAGCCACTCGCGAGATTAGAAAAACCCCGCCGCGAATGGCAAAATTTATAGGACTTGCGCAATAAACAGGGTAAATGACTTGGTTAACGGGCTGCTCAAAATCGGTGGCAATCTGGTAATACTGCCTTTATCTTTCCTGTAAGTTGAGTCTAAAGCAGAAGAGCCAGATGACAAAATTCCCCGACCTTCAGACCATTGTCAGTAACGGCCTGTGTACTGGATGTGGGCTCTGTGAAAGTATCGCCGGGCATGAACAGGTAGAAATGGCACTTACCTCTGCAAGCCGAATGCGCCCACAAGAAAAACGTCCGATCGACGACAGTTGCATGGAAACAATTCGTGCAATTTGCCCAGGGATCGCACTGACTGGCCCTGATGAAAATCAAGTTGAAGATTGTGGTGTCTTGCATGATCTGTGGGGCCCTATTCGTACGATGCATCGAGGCTGGTCAACCGATGAAGAAATTCGCTTTCGTTCAGCTGCAGGCGGTGCCATGACTGCACTGGCTTGCTATTTGCTTGAGACTGCTCAGGTCGATGCTATTGTTCACGTTCGAGCATCCCGGGAACGCCCAATGGAAACGGATGCGATTGTCAGCACAACACCGGAAGAAGTGCGTTCTGGTTCTCAATCGCGATACGGCCCTGCTGCACCACTTGTCAATGTCATGCAACTCCTTGATCAGGGAACCCGTATGGCGGTTCTTGCCAAACCATGTGACGTGGCCGCCATCCGTAAATTGGCAAAGATCGATAGCCGGGTCGAATCACAAATTCCTTATCTGATTACAATATTCTGTGGCGGTATCCCAACTATCGAAACCGCAAAAAAGATTGCAGACTATCAGGGCATTTCACCCGAAGAAATTGCGGTCTTCCGCTGGCGTGGCAATGGATGGCCTGGTCCCACCCATATTGAAACCCATGATGGTCGCGAATACGACCTGACTTATCGAAGAGTCTGGTTTAGCAATGATGTGCCCTGGAAATATGATGTTCAATTCCGTTGTAAGATCTGTCCGGATGCCATAGGTGAGTTAGCAGATGTTTGCTGCCCTGATTCCTGGATCATGGTTGATGGCAAACCGGTTCATGATGAAGCACCAGGAGAAAATCTCTTTATTGCGCGAACGAAGCGTGGCCAGGAGCTCGTTGCCGCGGCGGCTGCATCCGGTGCAATTCATCTCGATCCTTTTGGTATGGACGAGCTCAATGCTCAACATGCCGATCATGTTACCCGCAAGATTGAAACCCCGGCCCGTGTGCAAGCGTTGGCTATGGAAGGAGAGTTACAGCCTGAATTCCAACAATTCCGTTCAGACAGAATGATAGCAATTGCAGGTAACGTGAGACACCAAGCCGCGATAAAGGACACTCGAGATCGAATCCAGAATTTAAACAATCGAGAACCTCCAGTTTAACAATACAATCCCAGGTGGGGTCAGGGGAAAGAGAGCCGGTCAGAACAACCCCACACCCGGCTGCCCTTTTCATTCCCAAATAGAAAATCCCGGCTGTTAAAGCGGGGCCGCGGCAAGGGGAACACCGTTGTATTTATCCTGCCCTGTCTTGGACCACCTGTCTGGAAATCTCCTCGACTATTTGTCAGCGTTTCCTGCTCCGCTTTAGTGTGTACAGCAGTACCGAAAATGTATCCAATTATTATGCCTGTAATCTCAGTAACCGGCCAGGAACGGACTTTGCCTAATAATGGTTTGAATGCTTTTCCTTCGCTCAGTTTTCTTTGATTTCCACCGCTTCACGCTGTGCTGCAATTCTTCGATCTCGCTCTTTTAGTGCAGCCAGGTATCTGGGCTCATCCCGAATTAAGTCGTACATAGGCTGTCGGTGAACTTCGGTCCATTCAAAAAGGTGGTTGTGATCAAGTTGTGTTTCGATTGAACTTAATGCCTTTTCCTTTTCTCCCGCGGTCAGATAACAGATTTCAGGTCGATTGCCATCGGGGTGTTCAAATACAGTCGGAAGGGCCTCTTCGAAAAAGACGACACTCTGCGCGAGCAACTCTTCTCCTAGCTGGGCTTCGCCTGTGTTGATCATCAGCCATGCAACTGTGAACGCATGGTTCTTGAAGGATTCAAGTAATTCTGGCCAAATTGTGCCCCGTCAGCGATAGTTGGACAGACCGAGGGGTTTGAATAAGAGAGACATTTGGCTCATCGCGTCAATTCCGAAACGCAGCTTCTCCGAAGTCCGGGCATTCTTCCACTGTTTCAGGATCTTGAAGATCCTTTCGGCTGTCGGCTACCCAACACTCGTCGAAAATTGAGCAATAGCAAAATGTAATGTAATTCTCGGGATTGCCCATTATTGCCTGAAATTTGCGTGCGAGTACCGGATTATCAGTATGGATCGAGTCCACTTTTTCGTCAGGACTTAAGACGCGATTACTGATGAAATTGCGGTTTACATTATCGGTTAGCTTTCCACCGAGGCGTGCGACCGCATGTGCCCAATCTCGTATCGGCTCACCGTCGACGATCATACGCATTGTCCGCATTTTTGCAGGACCAACGCCTGCGTTCGTAAATGACATTTTAAAATCGGCTGAATCGCCGGAATCACTATCTTCAATCGATAACTGAACAAATGGCCATACCGCCGCAGCCGTTTGTTGTCGCACAGCCGTGGATTCTGATAATGCGGCGTATAGCGCCACAACTGCAATAAATACACCCGCGACGGCCAATATTGTCTGCCAAAATGTCAATCGCAAGAAGAGTCGCTCGGTCTGGGCAAGCGCTGACTTCGAGTCCGCTTCTAGCATCGGCCCATCATGCGATTCAGTGGCGTCTTCGGACAATTGCGCACTCCAGGTTGCTAGCAAGGTTACTTTCACACGTTGCAGGATCAGCGCAACTCACTTCCCAAATGATAGTCCGTTTTTAGATCGGCTGCATTGTGGTCGTTAACGGAGATTGTTGGCAATCAGGGGATCGGTTCCGCTATCAAGTGATCAGCGGAACCTGTTCAGCATCCAATTTCAAGGGCGACTGGTTCTCTGTTCGGCAAGAATAGGTGATTGAGGCTTACAATTGATCGTATAGTATTGTCTTCAGATCAGCCCAATGGAGCGAAAATTTCCTTAAATGAGAAAGTGCCCCTCTTGCGGAACACGTGTTTCAGTCTGGCGGGTCGTCATGCCAACAATTTTTGATTCTTCTCATCGACTTGAGGTTGTATGTCAGAATTGCTCTCATATTATTTCACGAGGTGGGAGTGAAATTGGTTGTTGGTTGGGGATATTGGATTTAGCGTTTGCAATAATTATTTGGAACACGGATATATCTTTTGGGTTGTTTATTTCTTTGGTTCTTGGCGTCACAGTAAGCTTACTTGTACTTGACTATTTTCTTGTACCGTTCAAAGACTATGGCCTCAAAAAGAATTAGCTGGAGTTCTCCTTCGGGTTGTTAGCCGAACAGATCACTTCTCACCGGGGAATGGCCGCTTACGAGCAGAAAGCGGAACCCAAACCACCAGATTTTTTCGGCTATATTACTTCGGCTTTCGGCCAAGAACGGATATTTCACTACCCATATTGTCCAGGTTGAATTACAGACAGTGAATCACCTTCAACCCAACCCTCATTGACGAGTAAATACACCTGTCATCAGCTTTCAACGCATTGTAATATCTGATATTCCATATATATGGTTAGGTGTATATAATAAAGACATGATAGTGCCTGATTCGCTATTTGGCATTTTTTCCGATTCAACCCGCTTGAGGGCACTCATGCTCATTCAGTCGGAAGGTGAACTATGTGTCTGTGAACTCACCTTTGCGCTGAATGAAATACAACCCAAGGTTTCGCGCCACCTGGCATTGATGCGGGATGCAGGGATTGTTGAGTCGCGTCGAGAGGGCACCTGGATACACTACCGGATAAATCCCTCCCTCCCTGAGTGGTCGAAGGAGATCATCGGGCATGTGTACGTCCAGCTGAAGGGGCTGAGTCCCTACCGGGACGACAAAAAGCATCTGATCCAAATGAGCAACCGCCCGGAGAGAAACTGTGCCTAAAACTGCAAATATTCTGTTCTGATGTGTTCAATAAATTGACATCGCTGTACCGGGAGAACCGGGATCAGGCGCTCCTGTTACTGGCCATCGTCGGTGTATTCCTGGTCATCTACTTTATTCCTGCCGGTAACGAGCGATTCGACAACGCCGTACTGGAAGCAATCAGACTGAGCCACTGGTATGCGCAGGAGCATGTCATCCTGTGCCTGTTGCCTGCTTTTATCATTGCCGGCGCGATGGCGGTCTATATAAGCCAGGGTTCCGTGATGCGATTCTTGGGGCCGGACGCTTCAAAACCCATTGCCCTGAGTGTCGCATCGATTTCTGGAACCCTGTTGGCAGTCTGCTCCTGCACGGTCCTTCCCCTGTTCGGCGGTATTTACCGCAGAGGCGCAGGACTGGGCGCGGCGACAGCCTTCCTGTACTCAGGTCCGGCCATAAACGTGATGGCCATCGTCGTCACCGCCAAGATACTGGGTTACGAACTGGGCCTGGCCCGCGCTGTGGGTGCAATCGTGTTCGCAATCGTGATCGGCGCCATCATGCACCTGCTGTATCGCAAGGAAGAAGCCGAAAGAAGCCGGGCCTCCGTAACGGGATTTGAGCAGGGCGAAGCCGACAAATCGATAATCGTCACGGTGGTCTTTTTCTCCCTGATGATCGGCATTCTGGTATTTGCCAACTGGGCGGCTGTGGACAACGCAGGCTGGATGTTGGTTTACGGCTACAAGTGGCACATCACGATTTTGCTGGCGATCATTCTGGCGGTCATGCTGGTAATTCGCTGGGGCTGGACAGTGCGTTCACTGGCCATACTCGCAGGACTGGTAGCAGTTAGCGCCTTGCTGGTGCCGGCCACGCCTCAACTACCCTTTGCAATCGGTGCCATCGGCCTGGTCGTGATCGCGGCAATGCGCCCATCAGACCAGGAATGGGCGGAACAAACCTGGGACTTCACAAAACAGATTATGCCGCTTCTGTTGGCCGGTGTGTTCGTGGCGGGATTGCTGTTAGGGCGACCGGGCCACGAAGGTCTGATTCCCTCTGAGTGGGTCAGCATGGCGGTAGGTGACAACTCCCTGCTATCCACGCTGCTGGCCTCTGTTCTGGGTGCCTTCATGTATTTCTCAACGCTGACCGAAGTCCCCATCGTGGAAGGCTTGCTGGGCGCAGGCATGGGTAAAGGACCGGCCCTGGCTCTATTGCTGGCCGGCCCGGCACTTTCATTGCCCAACATGCTGGTTATTCGGTCCATTCTGGGGACTGAGAAAACTGTGGTTTATTGTTCACTGGTGGTCGTGATGGCGACCGTCACTGGTTATGGTTATGGAAATTTCTGGTAAATGTAAAGAGAAGGGTATTGTTATGAAATTCAAAATTTATGGAAGTGGTTGCACCAAATGCAACCTTTTGGCCGCACATGCCGAAACTGCCGCCCAGGAACTGGGAATCAGCTACGAACTCGAAAAAGTGACTGACATTAACAGCATCATTGATGCAGGTGTTATGCATACTCCGGCATTGGCTGTGAACGACAAAATTGTCATCGAAGGTAAAGTATCCAGCGCCGAGAAGATTAAAAAATTCTTGGTATAGTGCCTGGTCAAGAGCAACAGGAAGTGCCTTGCTGGATCGGCGGGCACTTCACGTCACCGTACGAGCAGTACACACAGCAATCACCCTTTTTCGGCTTTAACAACGCGCCGCAGTTTGCGCAGTCATAGAAATACTGACAAGCATCGGTCGGCATCTTGTCCCTGGATTTGTGCCCGCACTCGGGGCAGGTCAGTGTTGAGAAAGGTTCGAAGTCTTTCAAACTCAAAATCACAGTCGTTGAACAACGACGATTATAACGATTGTTTCTGTTTTGGCATTAAGTTCCGAGATGGGTGGTGAGCTCAACCGGTCGACGCAACACATTGGCTAAATCGCTCAGCTGGTGTTTCATAGTTTAGAGTCTTTCTGGGTCGTTCGTTCAGTTGTCGCGCCACAGCGTTCAGCTTCGCTTGCGAGTTTGCTGAGAGGTCCAGTCCCTTAGGGAAGTACTGGCGAAGCAAGCGATTGGTGTTTTCATTGGAACCGCGTTGCCAGGGGCTTCTTGGATCACAGAAGTACACCTGGATGTTGGTCTCCAAGGTAAAGCGTTTGTGGTCGGCCATTTCGGACCCCCGATCCCAAGTCAGTGACTTGTAGAGCTCCCGGGGTAGTTTGTGAGCTTGCTTGATCAAGGCATTGATCACCGTTTTTGTATCCTTACCATCGACCTTCACCAGCACAACGTAACGCGAGTGACGTTCTACCAATGTGGCGATCTGGCTGTTCTTGCTGCCGAAGACGAGGTCGCCTTCCCAGTGGCCCGGTACGGCACGGTCTTCAACCATCGCTGGTCGTTCGCGGATCGATACCGTGTCAGTGATCTGGCCCAGCCCTTCGCCTTTGAGTGACTTGTGCCGCGAGCGCCGCATCGTGCGCCGACTGCGAAGGTGCTGCAGCAGCTCCTTCTTCAAGGCGCCCCGGGCCTGGATAAACAGTGAGCGGTAGATGGTCTCGTGCGACACCTGGTAGCTCTCATCATTCGGATAGGTGCGTTTTAACCAGCCAGCGATCTGATCCGGTGACCACAGTTGCTTAAGTTTGCGCGCTACGAGACGCGCCAACGCACGGTTGGCTACCAGTTTACAGTGCTTTGGACGGCAGGCCCGATCCCATGCTGCCTTTTCCGCTTGGTTAGCTCGGTAATCTTGACGGCCACCGTTACGCTGCAACTCCCGGCTCACCGTGGAGGGTGAGCGCCCTAATGCCGTCGCAATCGATCGAATGGAATGACCCGCCACCGTGCCACGCGAGATCTCCTCACGTTCCTCCAAAGTCAGGGCCAACCTGGAACGCCTCCTCTGTGCCGGGCGAATCCCGCCAGTCTCGGCCAGAATGCGCCTCACCGATGTGTGGCTTCGCTCAAACAAACGCCCAATTGTGTGGAGTGACTCGCCTTTTTGCCAGCGGTCCCACATCAGAGCTCTGTCCGCTTCAGAGTAATATCTTCTTGGTAGGTATTTCCTCATACGCAACATCCTCCTCCCATATATTAGAGGCTAGGTGTTGCGTTGACCGGTTGAAGTCACAACCAATCCAGAACAATGGGTGAAGATAGGCAAGTTCGGCGGCAGTCTAATGA
>Ga0265303_10000307_pt1 | contig 26795 bp, 28 predicted proteins | sample Helome_2_FD_192494 | JGI IMG/M metagenome (GOLD analysis project Ga0265303, IMG submission 192494) | Marine sediment microbial communities from subtidal zone of North Sea - Hel_20160317 (Illumina Assembly) | ecosystem: Environmental > Aquatic > Marine > Subtidal zone > Sediment ... | reverse complement strand
GTTACTGGACTACCGCAGCTATACGCCAGGCAACCAGGATTTCTCGACAGAGATCGAAAACCTGATGGGCCTTAGCGGCAGTGTGAGCCGCTATCAACGCCTGCGAGCCAACATTGGTGGGGGACTGCAGTTTGATCCTCGCCGGCGCCAGGATACAGATTTCATCTTTCTGGCCACGAACGCATCGGCGGGCCGCTTGCTGAAAGCGCAATTGAAATTTCACTACTCGGGCGATTTGCCTGTCTACTCAACGTCATCAGTCTATTCGATGGACGGTCGTTCAAACTCAGATCTGAATGGTGTCATGTTCGCTGACACGCCATGGGTCATCGATCCCCAACCCTGGATCGCAGAAATGCCCGTGGAATTCGCAAAATTCTGGCCCGACGAACGCCGCATGGCGCGATTGCACGCCATGGGATATGACGCATACAACCTGATAGCCTCACTTTTCGCCTACCGCGGTGGCGAGATGGCCGACATTGAGGGCGCCACGGGGACACTGTTCCTCGACCAGAATGGGCGCGTTCATCGACGCCTCGCCTGGGCGCAATTTCAGAATGGCGAAGTCGTTGCATTGCCGGACAGTCACTCGATCGGTGGCCCGATCGGGGACGCAAGTGAAGAAGGCAATATCATCGCTCCCGACACTGCAGACGATTCACCGTGGGATTCCGCGCCACAGGATCTCTAGGCCAAAAGGCGGAACGTAAAGCGCTCCGTTTTCTCGTTCGCGAAGGCCTCACGCCGGTCAGCAGAAACTTCCGTACGCGTGGCGGCGAGATCGACCTGATCATGCTACACGGCGATTGCCTGACCTTTGTCGAGGTGCGTTACCGTAAGTCCTCACGATTTTCTCGCCCGGCATTGACAGTCGACCATCGCAAACAGAACAAGATCCTGCGCACGGCCGCTCTGTTTCTCGCACACAAGAAACGCTATGCGCGCCATACTATGCGTTTCGACGTCGTTTCGATTGAGGGAGGTGAGGAAGGTCACATTGAATGGATTCGGGATGCCTTTCGGCCGAATGACTCCGCGCTCTGACCCGGCAGCACTAACAGCTGCTAGAATTCAGCTAAATACCACCTGGCCGGAGAAATCATGGATCCTGTTACTCGCGTTCGCGATCATTTTGCCGAGAGCATTGCGACCAAACAAACCGCCGCAGAAGCGCTCGTGGACAGTATCGTCGCTGCCGGCCGCGTGATGAGCGATGCATTGCTCGATGACGGCAAAATCCTGAGCTGTGGTAACGGCGGTTCCGCCGCGGATTCGCAGCACTTTTCCGCGGAACTCCTGAACCGGTTCGAGAGGGAAAGACCGGGATTGCCGGCGATGGCTCTGACCACTGACAGTTCCACGCTGACATCGATCAGCAACGATTACGCTTACGAGGAGATCTTTAGCAAACAGGTCAGAGCACTTGGCAAATCTCAGGATGTATTGCTGGGCATCTCGACCTCGGGAAATTCGGAGAATGTCATTCGCGCGATCGCGGCAGCACATGAACGCGGCATGAAGGTTGTCGCTCTGACCGGCCGCGATGGCGGCCGCATGGCGGGGGGGTTCGAGGACGGCGACGTCGAAATCCGCGTGCCTGCTTCGCGCACAGCTCGCATCCAGGAAGTACACCTGGTGGTCATCCATTGTCTCTGCGATCTGATTGACACCACCCTGCTGGGCGCTGACTGATCGTATCAGACCAGAAAAGCCCTTCTACTTTACGATCCTGAGATGAGGACGCGAGCGCGACTCGTCCATGTCCTGTTTCACCTGAGATGAACGTATCTGCTCTGTATCGTGAGAGAAGATCATGCCCTGCCCGGTCTCTCGAGCGTAAATACCGAGGACTGACCGCATCGGCGTCCACACGTCGAAAGGTACACCACCAAATCGCGCACGAAAACTGACAGCATCGTTTGTCAGCTTCAGGTTGTGTGCCGCCGACTCGCTAATGTTCAGAATGATCTTGCCGTCTTTGACGTGCTCGCCCGGCACGCAAACGCCGTCGCTCGACGCATCGACAACGATGTGTGGTGTGTGGTGGTTGTCGCCCATCCACTCGTGCATTGCCCGAATGAGATAGGGTCTTTTGGATCGGTTTGGATTCTTCACTGTTTTTATTTTCCGAAGCGATCGATCGATGCACCGAGTTTACCATTTATTCGGCGCGCCGCTTCAAACATGACATAAGATGGGCGGAAGAACCCGGACCGATCTATGCTCGTTTGCGGCTGGACGTCGCTCCAACTCGTCCTGTAGCGCTGCCCGAGGCTGGACGACCCTACTGAGAGTAGCGCCACCCTCATTGGCATGACATAAATCGAGAACGGCGACAGCATCCGCCGAATCATGCCCGTAGGAGTAGAAAAGCGGCGATCGAAACCTGAACTGGCTTCAGCCGGGCTGCGGCTTACAGTCGCATTTCCTGTTCGAGCTCGGTGAGGCTCTGCTGGAAAGAGCGTCGCGCGAATACCCGATTCATGTAGGCCTCGATCGGCTCCGCTTCGGGTCCGAGGTCTATGCCGTAAACCGGCAATCGCCACAGTAACGGTGCAATCGTGCAATCGACCAGCGAGAATTCTTCGCTGAGAAAATACGGCCGCGCACCAAACAACTCGGTACTTTGCAGAATGCTCTCTCGCAACATCTTTCGAGACTTGCTGCCCAGTTTGCCGTCATTGCTTTTATCGGCTTCCTCCGCTATCGAGTACCAATCTGTCTCAATGCGAAATAGCGCGAGACGAAACTGCGCGCGCGTGACCGGGTCAACCGGCATCAGCGGCGGATGCGGGAAGCGCTCATCAAGGTACTCAATGATGACGCGAGAGTCGTACAAAGTCAGGTCACGATCAACGAGTGTCGGCACCGTGTGGTACGGATTCAAGTCCATGAGGTCTTCAGGCAACTCCGGCCCGATGATACTTGAGATCTCGATGTTGATATTTTTCTCGGCGAGAACGAGTCGCGCCCGATGACTGTGTATATCCGTCGGTCTCGAAAACAACGTCATCACCGAACGCCTGTTGGCCACTACTGCCATTAGTTCACATCCTTCCAAATCTGTTTTTTGAGCATTGAAGCGAGAATGAAGAAGAAGATCAGGAACATCAGCACCCAGACGCCGAGTTTGCGGCGATCGGACCGAACAGGTTCCGCGATATAGGCAAGAAAATTGACGGTATCACGAACGAATTCGTCGTAGTCTTCTGCATCCATGGCGCCCGCACTGAGCGACTCGAACCCTTCGAAAGTGATCGTCGTCGAACCATCCTCGTTACTGTGTTCCGAAAAATGCGCTGTCTGGTAGCCCTGCAACTCCCACAACACATGCGGCATGCTAGTGCCCGCCAGGACGAGGTTGTCCACTCCGGTCGGGCTGCTGTCCGAAACGTAAAAGCCCTTTAGGAAGTTGAAAATATAGTCTGCGCCTTTCGCACGGGCCATCAACGACAGGTCAGGAGGTGCCACCCCGTACCAGCGTTTGGCGTCTGCGGAAGGCATGCTCGTCTGGATGGTCTCGAACGTCTTGTCGGCATTAAACATCAGGTTGTCGATAAGCTGCTCTTCAGACAGGCCGAGGTATTTGCCGATCGTCTTGTAGCGAACGTATTGGGCCGAATGACAGCCCGAACAGTAATTCATGAAATTGCGTGCGCCACGCTGCAGGGAGGAAACATTGTCCAGATCTAAATCCGCCTTTTCCATGTCAGTTGTGCCGCCACTCGATGCCATTCCCTGCGTGCTGATCAGACACACGACCAGCGCCATCATGCTGGCAAACTGTTTGAACTTAACCATGGTAGACCACCCTGTCCGGCACCGGCTTCGTCTTGTCTGCGGCCGTGTAGAAAGGCATCAGCAGGAAGAATGCGAAATAGAGCACTGAGAAGATTCGCGCCATTAACACATAGGTTCCGGTAGCAGGCTGCAATCCAAGCCATCCCAGCGAAATGAACGTGACTACAAATACGCTCAACGCGGTCTTGTACATCCAGCCACGATAGCGAATCGACCTGACACGAGAACGATCAAGCCACGGCAGAAATACCGGCAGGAGCACAGATAGTCCAAACAGTACGAAGCCCCAAAGCTTGTCGGGAACCGCCCGCAAGATTGCATAGTACGGAGTGTAATACCAAACCGGTGCGATATGCTCCGGCGTGGCCGTCAGGTTTGCGGGTTCAAAATTTGCATGTTCGAGGAACATGCCGCCCATATCCGGCGCAAAGAACACGACCGAACTGAAGATCATCAGGAATACGACGATACCGACCAGGTCCTTGCTGGTGTGATACGGATGGAATGCGATTCCATCCAGGGGCTTGCCGCTCGCGTCCTTGTTTTTCTTTATCTCGATGCCATCAGGGTTGTTCGAACCAACTTCGTGCAGCGCCACGATGTGGACAAATACGAGCGCAATCAGCGCCAGCGGCAATACGATGACATGCAATGCGAAAAACCGATTCAGCGTAATATCGGAAATCGAATAGTCGCCGCGAATGAATTCGACGAGCGCATCACCGACCACAGGAATCGCACCGAACAGGGAGATAATCACCTGCGCACCCCAATAGGACATCTGGCCCCATGGCAACAAATAGCCTGCGAATCCTTCGGCCATCAGCACGAAGAAGATCAGCATTCCGATCAACCAGATTAATTCGCGGGGCTTCTTGTACGAGCCGTAGAGCATCGCGCGGAACATGTGCAGGTAAACAACAATAAAGAAAAACGATGCACCGGTCGAATGCATATAGCGAATCAGCCAGCCCCACTCGACATCACGCATGATGTATTCAACGGAGGCAAACGCGTCGGCTGCCGCCGGTTTGTAATTCATCGTCAGGAAGATGCCGGTCACCAGCTGGATGGCCAGCACGACGAATGCGAGTACGCCGAATATGTACCACCAGTTGAAATTCTTCGACGCATAGTACTCCGTGACGTGATACTTCATCGTCGCCGTCATCGGGAAGCGATCATCGATCCACTTAATGAACCCGCCCTGTGGCGTGCCAACTTCTGCTTCAATTCTCGCCATTAGGCTGCTCCTGAGTCCTGGCCGATCAGGATCAGGTCATCCCTGACGAATCGGTGCGGCGGAACCCGCAAATTAGTCGGCGCAGGGACACCTTTATAGACTCGTCCTGCCAAATCGAACTTCGAGCCATGGCACGGGCAGAAGAAACCGCCCTCCCAACCTTCGGCCGGGCGTACATCGAAATCCTCCAGCGGTGCGCAACCGAGATGGGTGCACGAACCTTCGACCACGAGGTACTCCGGTTTCACAGAACGCGTGTCATTGACGGCATACTCTGGCTGCTGTTCGATAACCTCGGAATCCGGGTCCCGCAACTCATCCACCACCTCAGGCAGGCGTGCCAGCATCGCTTCCGTTCGTCGCAGGACAAACACGAGTCTTCCGCGCCACAATACGCGAACCATCTCGCCGGGCTGCATCGAACCCAGCGGCACCTCGACCGGCGCCCCGAGCGCCTGCGCACGAGCGCTTGGCTTTAGCGATGACAGAAACGGTATTGCGGCCATTCCGGCACCTGCGGCACCGGTTACCAAAGTTGCAACGGTTAGAAAATGACGCCTATTGCGATCAAGGTCGTCTTCGGTCATCAGGCACTCCCATACGCCGCTCAGTTCACGGCCGCTTTTTTAGCGATTTTTTGCTTTGTTTCGAAACCGTTGTTTCAAAAATAATAGATTTGCAGCAGGCCCGGTTTGCCGTCAGGATGACGGTTACCCGGAACTAGGTGCGGAACCACGGCGCATTATACACGGGGCGTATCGAAATTGGCTAGATGCTATAACAAACAGGGCTTCCGGGACACAGCGTGGCCGAGTTGAGATCAGTTCTCGTCTTTCTATTGCAGTCAATGGTCGTCGGTCTGGCGGCCGCGTTTCTGGTCGTGCTCGTCAGGCCGGATCTCCTGCCCGGTATTGGCGATCCCGGCGACGAGCCCGCAAGCTATGCGGATGCCGTCGACCTCAGTGCGGCCTCGGTGGCAAATATTTACACAAAGCGTCTCGTACAGAGCAGCGACGCTCAGACTGACCGACCGCGATTTCGCGTCGATACGAGCTTTGCATCGGCCGTCATTATCGATCCCGAAGGCTACCTCGTCACGAACTACCATGTCATCGTGGATGCAACGGAAATCCGGGTTCAACTCAGCGATGGCCGTATCGCAGAGCCGGAAACCATCGGCGTGGATGCGGAAACGGATCTGGCACTGTTGCGAGTCGACCTGGGCACCCTGCCGGCAATCCGCCTGGGAACCTCAGCCAGGCTGCGTATAGGCGACGTCGTTCTCGCCATTGGCAACCCCTACGGCCTCACGACTTCGGTGACCCAGGGAATCGTCAGCGCGACCGGCCGCGGACTATTGAACCTCGTCACCTTCGAGAACTTCATTCAGACTGATGCCGCCATCAATGCCGGCAATTCCGGTGGTGCGCTGATCAACAGCCATGGTGAGCTGGTGGGCATCAACACGGCCGTTCTTGCACAGGAGCCCGGTACCGAAGGTATTGGTTTCGCAATCCCCGTCGACCTGGTTCGGGGAGTTGTGGACCAGATCAAGCAGAACGGCCGCGTTATTCGCGGCTATATGGGCCTGGAGCTAGACGACCTGACCAACGCGGAGCGTGCGGTCCTTGGTATCGAAGGCAACGCCGGGGTCCTGCTCATGGAGATCTACGACGATGGACCGGCCGCCGAAGCAAACCTGCGACGCGGCGACGTGATCCTTGCCATGAACGGCGAGCCCGTTTTCTCCCAGCGGCAGGCACTCCTGATCTCGGCCAGCACGATTCCCGGCGACACTGTAGAGATTGGCGGTATCCGCGACGGCAAGCGATTCACCACGACGGTGACTGCCGGCGAGCGCCCTGAGGATCCGCGTTAGCCCGCGAATCGCGATCAGGAAGCAATGCGACGAATGGATGCGCCCAGCTGTCCGAGTTTTTCCTCGATGCGCTCATAACCCCGATCGACGTGGTAAATGCGATCGACCAGCGTTTCCCCGGATGCGGCCAGTCCCGCCAGCACGAGTCCGGCCGATGCACGAAGATCGGTTGCCATAACCGGTGCCGCCGTCAGTTTTTCTACACCGGTGCAGATCGCGGTATGACCCTCTAGCTGGATGTCGGCGCCCATGCGCTGCATTTCGAGGACGTGTTGAAAGCGATTTTCGAAAATTGTCTCGGTAATCGTGCCGACACCGGTCGCGACTGCATTCATCGCACAGAACTGGGCCTGCATGTCCGTCGGAAACGCCGGATACGGAGCGGTGCGGACATCGATCGACTGAGGTCGGCGGCCGCGCATGTCGATATCAATCCAGTCGTCCCCCGTTTCGATAGTCGCGCCTGCCTCGGCAAGCTTGATCAGCACAGCCTCGAGTGTTTCGGGCGCTGACCGCAGGGCGCGGATATGCCCTCTCGTCATGGCCGCGGCGACAAGATAGGTGCCGGTTTCGATGCGGTCAGGGAGTACCGAATAATCGGTCCCAGCCAGGCGCTCAACGCCCTGAACCACCAATGTACTGCTTCCAATTCCCTCAATTCCGGCGCCCATTTGCACCAGGAAACGAGCGAGGTCGGTGACTTCAGGCTCACGTGCCGCATTCTCCAATACGGTTTCGCCGTCCGCGAGGACCGCCGCCATGAGGAGGTTCTCCGTACCCGTCACAGTGACGGTGTCGAAGACGATGTGGGCACCGTTGAGTCGGTCGGCGCGGGCCTTGATGAAGCCCTTCTCCACGACAACATCGGCGCCCATCGCCTGCAGGCCCGCAACGTGCAGATTGACCGGGCGGGCACCGATCGCACAACCACCGGGCAAGGACACATCTGCCTCGCCAAACCGGGCAAGCAACGGGCCGAGCACGAGAATCGAGGCGCGCATGGTCTTGACCAGTTCATAAGGGGCTTCATATCGTTCGACATTTCTGGCGTCGACCTCAACCTCGAGCTGGTCATCGAACGTCACCTCGACGCCCATGGTTTGCAGCAAAGACAGCATCGTGGTGACGTCTTTGAGATGCGGCACATTACGAATTCTGACCGGTTCATGAGCGAGCAATGTGCCGGCCAGAATCGGCAACGCTGCATTCTTGGCCCCGGAAATCGTCACCTTGCCCGAGAGCGCCGTACCGCCTTGTATCAGCAACTTGTCCAAGGTATCAGCTGCCGCCGCTTTGCTCGCGCAATTCGTCAGGTGTCAGCGCCGTAATCGAAAGCGCGTGAATTTCATTGCCAACCAATGCGCCCAGGCACTTGTAGACCAACTGGTGCCTTGCCAGTGCCCGCATGCCCTCAAATTCCGACGCAACGACAAGCGCCTCGAAATGCGTGTTGTCGTCACTGACGACCTTGACCATCGCGTCCGCGAAACCGGCCTCGATCAATGGTGTGATTTCGGATGGGTCCATACAGTGGGCTATTGCACATTGGTTGGGAGGCGCAGTGTAACCACAAATTACACCGTATCCCAATGCCCTATCGTGATTGTGTATCATAACCGACCCGAGGCGATCGGACCGGGCACGGCAAGATGCCGTGTCGTCGCCGATATCTCACCTATTACGACAGGCTATGCTAGGCAATATTCTTTTGGTCATTGCCGGCCTCGTGCTCCTGACCTGGGGTGCGGACCGGTTTGTTCACGGCGCAGCATCGGCGGCTCGCAATCTCGGCATTGCCCCGCTGCTCATTGGGCTCACCGTCGTTGCGTTTGCGACATCGGCGCCGGAGATTCTCGTGTCAGTCGTGGCCGCTACACAGAAAGAACCCGGTTTGGCCATCGGCAACGCCATCGGCTCAAACATCGTCAACGTTGGCCTTGTCTTGGGCATTACCGCGATCATCCGTCCGATCAAGCTCGAATCCGCGACCTTGCGCCGGGAGATGCCTGCATTGCTCGCCGTCTCTCTTTTGACCGTGTCGCTGTTCCTCGATTCCTATCTGAGCCGGATCGATGGCGCTGTCATGCTGACCGGACTGGTCATCGTCATGGTCTGGCTCGTACGTCTCGGCATTCGCTCCGCCGTCAATGACCCTATCAAGCGCGATTTTGAGGCGGAAATTCCAACGGACGTTAGTATGAAGATGGCCCTGGTCTGGCTGGCCATCGGTCTTGGTACCTTGCTGGTTGGTGCGGACCTCCTGGTCGACGGCGCAATCGGGATTGCCAAGCTACTCGGTGTCAGCGAAGTCGTAATCGGCATACTCGTGGTTGCCCTGGGTACCAGCCTTCCCGAACTGGCTGTTTCCCTGGCGAGTGCGTTAAAAGGCGAGTACGGGCTCGCGATCGGCAATATCGTCGGTTCAAATATTTTTAACCTTCTTGCCGTCATCGGTATCGCGGCAACGATCGAACCGGCCGCATTGGCGCCGACCGTGCTGTCGCTACACATATTTGTCATGGTCGCGTTTACGCTGGTGCTGTTCGCCATGACCTACGACTACGACGGCAAGGCCGAGCTCTCCCGCATGGAGGGTATGGCTTTGCTGGCCGCGTTTATTGCCTATGACTCATACGTCGCACTGCAAAACATATAGAATGTGACCCCTGAAGACCGCTGAGGGCCACTCTTGCCGGACACACTGACAAACAATGAATTGCTCGCGCTCGCTGCCGAAGTTCTGGAGATCGAGTCCCGCGCCGTCGAAAACCTGAAAAATCGCCTCAACGATGAATTTGTTGCGGCCTGTCAACTTTGTATGGATACGCGTGGTCGTGTTGTTGTTACCGGCATGGGTAAGTCCGGCCACGTCAGTAACAAGATTGCGGCGACGCTTGCATCAACCGGCACTCCGGCGTTTTTCATGCACCCTGCAGAAGCCAGCCATGGTGATATTGGCATGATCACCAATAACGACCTCCTGCTTGCCATCTCGTATTCCGGCGAAACCGAAGAAGTCATTACCATTCTGCCTGTCGTAAAGCGTATGGGCGCGAAACTGCTCTCCATGACCGGCAACCCGGAGTCGACAATGGCGAAGTTAGCCGATGCCCATCTCGATATCAGCGTGACCGAAGAAGCCTGTCCCTTGAATCTCGCACCGACCGCGAGTACGACGGCAACGCTCGCCATGGGTGATGCCCTGGCCGTCGCCCTGCTCAAAAATCGGGGCTTTACGGTCGAAGACTTTGCACGCTCGCATCCGAGTGGCAATCTCGGCAAGCGCCTGTTGCTGCGCGTTGCCGATGTCATGCGAGTCGGCAATCGAGTACCAGCTGTCAGCGCCGATGTGACCTTGCGTGACGCATTGCTCGAGATGACGGACAAAGGGCTCGGTATGACGGCCATTATCGATGCCGACGACCGCATTCTGGGCATCTACACCGACGGCGATCTGCGCCGCACGCTGGATACCGGAGCGGACATACGCTCAACGGTCATTCGTGACGTCATGCACACCAATTGCAAGACAACTTCGGCCGAGGTACTCGCGGCCGAAGCGCTGCGCTTGCTCGAAGAGAACAAGATCACGTCGCTGCTGGTTGCCGATGATGATGGCATGCTGGTCGGTGCGCTGAATATTCACGATCTGTTTCGCGAAGGCCTTATGTGAACAGTCTCGCCAACAAACTCGTCAGTATTCGCCTGGTCGCCTTTGACGTTGACGGAGTGTTCACGGACGGTCGATTTTATCTGTCCGACGATGGGGTCGAAAGCAAGGCCTTCAACACGCAGGACGGCTTCGGCATTCGACAACTCCTTCAAGCCAACGTCTCCGTCGCGGTCATTAGCGGTAGAACTTCACGAGCTGTCGAACACCGCATGAGCGAACTCGGCGTGCCACATGTTGTGCAAGGCTGCGGCAACAAAGTCACGGCACTCGACAACATTGCCGAGAAACTCGGTATCACAGCGGCTGAATGCGCCTATGTGGGAGACGATATACCGGACCTACCGTTGCTAAAGCACGTTGGCTTCTCCATCGCCGTCGCCAATGCGGTCGAAGTACTGCGCGAAGAGTGCGACTACACCACATCGACAACGGGCGGCTGCGGCGCGGTCCGCGAAGTGTGTGAGCTGGTGCTCTCCGTGCGGGACGATGGCTCTTGATCAGCCCTCGGAATTTCGCGTGGCTGTCCGTTTTGGCCGCAGGCGCAGTTGGCAGCTGGTACCTGGCGCGCCCGGAGAAGGCAAGCGATTCCGATGAAATCCCTTACGAGTCCTTGCATCGTGGCTATTACCTGAAGTCTGCGCGAATCCTGGGAACTGCCGATAATGGCGGCCTGTTGTATGAGATTGAGGCCGACCATGCCGAGCAACAGACGGATAACAGCATCGAATTCACCAGGGTACGCGTTCGCTACTCGCCGGACAGCGATATTGCCTGGACCGTCAATGCCGATGAGGCCACGATACGCAACGACAACCCGCGTATCGCGTTGCGGGGACACGTGCGAGCGACCAGCAACGACAGTTCTGCCAATGACGAGATGGAGATCCGGACGCAGTATCTCGAACTCGACCCCGACCGGTTTGTGGCCGAGACCAATCAAAGGGTGCAGGTCCGGGTTGGTGCGCGAAGCCTTACGGCAACAGGCATGCTAGCATCGCTAAAGGACGACACAATCGAACTCAAATCCAATGTTCGTGGCAAGATTGCACCCTGAAATGAACAGCAACAGAACACCGCTTTACCGTTTAGCTGTACCAATAGTAGTGGCGCTTTTTCCACTGGTCGCGGGCGCACAGGTATCTGAGCTTGACCTGCGCCTGCCATGGGATATCGACGCGGAATCAACGTCATATGACGGCAAGACGTCGATGATCGTGTTCAACGGCCTGCGTCTGTCCCAGGGCCGCATTGGCATCGAAGCCGACGAGGGACGAGCGACGAATACGGAGGGAGAAGACGGCTCCTGGCAGTTTTCAGGCAACGTTGTCATAGATATCGAAAACGGGCACATCGAGTGCGACTCCGCAAATCTCACGTTTGTCCAGTATCAGCTCAGGCAAGCTATGGTGACAGGGTCTCCGGCAACCTTTGAATTGCGGCGGCCGGGAACCGATGAGATCACATACGCAGAAGCGGGACGACTCTCATACGATATCGACAGCGGTATCGTCGAATTCTCGGAAGAGGCGACGATCAACGAAGGTGGCAATCAAATTTCATCCAGTTACCTCGTCTATGACATCCAGGCACAGCGTATCAACGCGAAAGGTAACGAGGACGACAGGGTTCGTATCAAATACACGCCGACCAATGGCAATGGTGTCGAGGAAGACGGCGCTGTTGACTCGGCGAATCCTGAGGATAATAACGACAATCCATGAGCATTCTCAGCGTTCAGGATATTTCCAAGAGCTACAAGCTCCGCAAAGTCGTTAAGAACATTTCTCTTGAAATCAAGAGCGGTGAAGTAGTCGGTCTGCTTGGGCCCAATGGTGCTGGCAAGACAACGGCTTTCTACATGATCGTTGGCCTGATTAACGCCGATTCGGGAAAGATCCTTCTGGACGGCAAGGACCTTACCGCACTGCCGATGCATCGGCGCGCTAAACTCGGACTCGGCTACTTGCCACAGGAAGCGTCAATTTTTCGCAAATTGACGGTCGAACAGAATATTCTCGCGATACTCGAAAACCGGGATGATCTCGACCGCGCAGGTCGCGAGCAGGAGCTCGAGAATCTGCTCGACGAATTACATGTCGGGCATGTTCGAAGCAATCTCGGCATCAGCTTGTCCGGCGGCGAACGACGTCGCGTGGAAATCGCGCGCGCGCTTGCAGCCAACCCGCTGTTCGTCCTACTCGACGAACCCTTCGCGGGCGTCGATCCGATCTCGGTGCTGGACATTCAGCGCATCATCCGGCACCTGTGTGAGCGAGATATTGGTGTCCTGATTACTGACCATAATGTCAGGGAAACGCTCGGAATCTGCGGCCACGCTTATATACTGAGTGACGGTATTCTGATCGCAACGGGCTCGCCTCAGGATATTTTGGAAAATCAACACGTTCGAGAAGTGTATCTCGGACAGGAGTTCAAACTCTGAGGCAGACTTATTGTGACAGGCTCTTGCACTGTCGCATTTCGACCATAGAGTAAACACCATAAATGCTGAAACCTTCACTGCAACTCAAACTTGGCCAGACACTGACGATGACGCCGCAATTGCAGCAGGCCATTCGTCTGTTGCAGCTGCCGGTCCTCGATCTGAATGCCGAAATTCAGGAAGCACTCGAGGAAAACGTCATGCTCGAGATGGAAGATCTTCCGGACCTTCCACAAACAAGCGCCGACAGTACTGCCGAGGTCGAGACCATCAAGGCGGACGAATTGTGGCAAACGCGCACAGCGGAGCGAACCCAGGACGGCGGCTGGAACGGCGAAGGTCGACCCATCAGCGAGTTTGCTGACGAATCCGGGCAGACCCTGCGCGAACACCTGCTATGGCAGCTGGAGATGGAGCACTTCACGCCACGCGAGGTAATTATTGGCGAAGCAATCATCGATTCGATCAATGACGACGGATACCTCACGGCCGACCTTGAGGAAATCGCCGCAAGCCTGGACAGAGAATCCGCGGTCGCCGAGTCGGAGATCGAACGGACATTGACGAAGATACAGCGGCTCGACCCGGTGGGCGTGGGCGCCCGCACTATTTCTGAGTGCATTGTCCTGCAGCTCAGCCAGCTCGAGTGGACGACGCCTGGCCTTCAACTGGCAATAAGCGTTGCAACGGATTACCTGGACAAGGTGGCCAACCGCGACTACGGCGAGTTGCGACGCGGTCTTCGAACCACAGATGAAGAACTGCACGAGGCGCTCGCGCTCGTGCGAGGCTGCAACCCGAAACCCGGGCAGGCCGTCAGTCCGCCGTCGACGGAATATGTGATTCCGGATGTGTTCGTGCGCAAGATCGACAACCGCTGGCAAGTGGAAATCAGCCCGACCGGCGTACCCCGCCTTTCCGTCAATCAGCAATACGCGAAACTTCTTCGCGGTAGTGGCGAACACGCTGTGCTGAAATCGCAGTTGCAGGAGGCACGGTGGCTGATTCGCAGTCTCGAAATTCGGAATGAAACCTTACTCAAGGTTGCGACCAGCATCGTCTCGAGACAGACCGCATTTCTGGAACACGGTGATGAGGCCATGAAGCCGATGGTTCTTCGCGATATCGCCGAAGAGATTGCCATGCACGAATCGACGATTTCGCGTGTAACTACCAACAAATACATGCATACGCCACGTGGCGTATTCGAATTCAAGTACTTTTTTTCCAGCCATTTGTCGTCTTCGAGCGGCGAGGACCAGTCCTCGACCTCCGTTCGCGCGAAAATCCGCAAATTGATCGGCGCCGAGAACCCCCACAAGCCACTCAGTGACAACAAGATCACGAACTTACTGAAAGAAGACGGCATTTCGGTTGCCAGACGGACGGTCGCGAAGTACCGTGAAGCAATGAATATCCCCTCGTCCAGCGAACGCAGGAGTCGAGACGCGAAGTAGTCCAACAGGCAGGAATCACGACATCAAGGAGGTCACCCGGACAACTGCTCTGTGCATCATGGAATACCCTGACGGCTGACCCCAGGCAGGTGATGGTGTCACGTCAGGACCGCAATACGAAAACATAGGAGAACACTATGCAATTGAATGTTTCAGGCCATCATGTCGAAGTAACTGAGTCCCTTAGAGACTATGTCGAATCCAAAATCGAGAAGATTGCACGACACTTTGACCTCGTGTCTGACGTCCAATGTATCCTGACCGTTGAAAAATTACGGCACAAAGCCGAAGCCACCGCGAAAGTCAATGGTGGCACGATCTATTGCGAACATACCGAAGAAGATATGTACGCTGCGATCGACGGACTTGTAGACAAACTCGAACGACGAGTGCGAAAGTACAAAGAGAAGCTCGTCGACCACCACGCCAAAGACAACCAAAAGACCAGGTTCGCCTGATCCAGATTTGACCTGTGCGGCTCCAGGCCGCACAGGCCGCGAAGACGCAATCCAATGTCGCTCGAAAATATCATCAAACCTGACGGTGTATTGTGCAATGCAACAGCGCGCAGCAAAAAGCACTGTCTTGAAATCCTCAGTGAATTGCTGGTGCGCTCAAGTCCCGATATCGCCAGCGAACTCATTTTCGAGTGCCTGATCGAGCGAGAACGTCTCGGATGCACGAGTCTCGACCGGGGCGCCGCATTTCCACACTGTCGTGTCGATGGCATCAATACCAGCAACGGCGCGTTGATGAAGCTCTCGGAGCCGGTCGATTTCGATTCGGCCGACGGTCAACCTGTGGATATCGTATTCGGCATGGTGGTGCCGACAGAACTTGCCGATCAACATCGTGCAGACATCAAGCTGGTTACAAAGGTACTGGCTGACGAGGAACTGCGGGCAGAGCTTCGCAGCATGAACAGCAGCGTCGACCTGTATGAAGCACTCATTGACGGATCGAGGCTGTCTGCGCCGGAAACCCTGCAAACAGCGCAGGGATCTTAATACCAGGGGTAAACGACCGTAATCCCATGTCGAGCGAACTTCGCCTGATTGTCGTCAGTGGCCTTTCCGGATCCGGCAAGACCGTCGCGCTGCACGTGCTCGAGGACCTGGGCTACTACTGCATCGATAATCTTCCGGCTGCTCTGCTGAAAGCGGCGGTTGATGAAGTGCGCTCTCAAGTCAAAGATTCCACCCGATTGATGGCCGTGGGCGTCGACGCACGTGCCCGTGCGGAAGACCTGCAATCGCTGCCTCTGCTCCTGCGGGAACTCCGCGCGCACAATGTCAACGCAGAAATTGTCTTTCTACATGCCAGCGACGACATACTCCTGCAACGCTATAGTGAATCGCGGCGTCGACATCCGCTCGCCGAACATGGTACCGAGCTTCACTCAGCTATTGAAAATGAAAAGGAATTACTGACGGAGATTCACAACTCCGCAGACTTGATCATTGATACATCGCAAATCAGTATCTACGAGCTTGCCGACGTCATTCGCGGGCGCGTTGATCAACGCACACCCGATTCTCTCTCCGTCCTTATTCAGTCATTTGGATTCAAATTCGGAATCCCGGCGGACGCCGATTTCGTTTTCGATTTACGAAGCTTGCCCAATCCGTACTGGACGCTCGAGCTGCGCGGCTTGACGGGGCTGGACCGAGAAGTCTCTGATTTTTTGAATAACGAGCCGGCATTCACTGCCATGTTCGAGGAAATCGCCGGATTTCTCGAGCGTTGGGTTCCGCATTACAAGGAGTCCCATCGTGGCTACCTGACTGTGGCGATCGGTTGCACCGGTGGTCAGCACCGCTCCGTGTGCATGACCGAGAAGATCGCTTGCAGACTACGAGAACAACACGATCCGGTCCTGATTCGTCACAACAGCTTGACAGGGCGTCGTCTCGATCCTGACTAAGCTGCTAAACTCCGCCGGCATGGAAGCCAGAGAGCACACAACGGCCAACCTGGAGCTGCTGCAAGAGCGGCTTAATAGCGGCCGGATGCGCTCCGCCCGGATCATGGTCAACAGCCTGCACCCGTCGGAAGTCGCACGCTTGCTCGAATCCTTGCCCCTCAAAGACCGCGCAATGCTTTGGGAGATCGTTGACTCCGAGATAGAGGGCGACGTTCTTGTCGAACTGGCCGAGGAGGTTCGCGACGGCCTGATCGAGGGCATGGGCACCCAGGACCTGATCGCGGCCGCAGACGGCATGGAGGTCGACGATCTTGCCGACCTGCTCGCCGATCTTCCCGAAACAGTGACGCAAGAAGTCCTGCAATCGCTCGACAAACAGGATCACGAGCGACTGAGACAGGTACTTGCCTACGATGAGGAAAGCGCCGGCGGCCTGATGAATGTCGACATCGTGACCGTCCGCCCGGATGTCACGCTCGAAGTCGTTACTCGTTATCTTCGTGCTGTTGGGGAAATTCCGGATGGAACGGACTCGATTTTTGTAGTCGGTCGCGACAACAGCTATATGGGCTCCCTCTTTCTTTCACGCCTTTTGACAAACGACCCGGACGAAATGGTGGCCAAGGTCATGTCGACCGACGTCATGCCGATTCCGGCGCATACGTCGTCTGCGCAGGTGGTCTGGGAGTTCGAGAATCGTGATCTCTTGTCGGCGCCGGTGGTTGACGATGATTTCCGCGTCCTCGGCCGCATCACGGTCGACGACGTCGTTGACGTGATCCGGGACGAGGCCGAACACTCTTTGATGAGCGCTGCTGGTCTCGACGAAGAAGACGACATGTTTGCGCCAGTGGTGAAGAGTGCGACTCGCCGGGCCCTCTGGCTCGGCGTAAATCTTGGCACGGCCTTCCTGGCCGCGGCCGTCGTTGACCTGTTTCAGACGACGCTCGACAAGATCGTACTGCTCGCCGTACTCATGCCCGTCGTACCGAGCATGGGCGGCGTAGCGGGAAATCAGTCGCTCACCATCATCACGCGAGCCATCGCACTGGGCCTGATCAACCGTGCCAACGCGCGCGGCATATTGCGTAAGGAACTTCTGGTTGGACTTCTGAACGGTTTCGGCTGGGCCATCGTGGTCTCGCTGGTCACCTATCTGTGGTTCGGCGACTGGCGTATCGGCGGTATTATCGGCGCCGCGATGATCATCAATCTCGCTGTCGCCGCGGCAGCCGGCTACAGCATTCCGCTGATTCTCAGGAAAATGAATGTTGATCCCGCACTTGCCGGCGGCGTGGTCCTGACGACCGTTACAGATGTCATCGGCTACATGGCGTTTCTGGGACTTGGCGCGATATTCCTGTTGTAGAAACGGCCTTTTGGCCTCGATCTCACTGCCTCGGGCAGGCTTAGGGCCTCAGTTACGAATCCGCGTGAAATGCGCTCAGGTCTTTCTTGATCCATCCTGGCGCAAACAGCCGTGGCACGCCCGCACCGGTCACGAAATCGAGCAGCTCGTCCTTTACCTTCATCGCATCGTGGTAACCCAGCTTTATCAGCTCACGCGTGTAAGCCTTTTCGAATAGCAGGAAACTCAATAACCTGTTTTCGCCGGGATTGTTGCCGCCGACGCCGCGCAACAGGGCTCGAATTGCCAAAGGCAGCTCCGCACGATGTTTGTGGGCAATGACGCGCAGGTCTTCGCTCGGCACGATCAACATCGTGTCGATCGGCCGCATTTGAGAAATGGACTCCGGCCGGTCCTGCGTCGGAATGGAATCAAGCAGTTGGTTGATGCGCGTTATTCGCTCGAGATCTGAATAAAGGCCATCCATGAACAGTGTGTCCAGCATGTAACCCGCGATTTGCGCAAAACTCGGAGGTTCCGGTCCGCTGTCAGGGACCTGGTCACCGGTCTCATCTCGAATTCCGATGACCAATATACGATCTGCACCAAGATGAACCGCCGGGCTCAGTGGTGTGGCCTGCCGCATCGCGCCGTCTCCGAAGTACTCGTCATCGATTCTGACGGGCGGAAAGACCATGGGTACCGCAATGCTGGCCATGATGTGGTCGATATTGAGATCCGTGCGCTTGCCGACACGACGCGTCCTTTGCCAGCTACGTTGCTGCTTGAAGGCCTCGAAGAATGACGTTGAACGTGCGGAGGAATAACCGGCCGCCGTGATGGCGACCGCATCCAGATAACCACCATCAATCGCATCCTGGACGCGCGGAAAATGAACGTTCTGACTCAGTAGCTGACGCAACGGCATGTTATCGAGTAATGATCTCGGCGCGCCCACCAGCCAGCCGCCCAGCACGATCGACACGAGCCAGTGCAGGCTGCTTTTGAGCATCGTCAGATGGTCTGTTTTGTAAACGTGGTGACAGCGAAAATGACCCCACACCTGTTCCAGCTCCGCGATAGCTGAGCGCAGGTTCTGCGCTCGCGATGCCAGCACCACCGAATTCACAGCTCCCGCCGAAGTGCCACTTATGACGTTGAATGGATTGGCGCTGCCGCGCGGCAGCAGCTCGGCCACAGCCTTCAGAACGCCAACCTGGAACGCGCCACGGGCGCCGCCGCCCGGCAATACCAGTGCCGTTCTTGTGTGCTTTGCAGGCTCAGTCATCAATACAATACAGCTTGATTCCGGCGCTTTTTCGCGCTCGCGCTGATACAGCGTATAATATCCACCCAACTGCAACCAAGACCTGCGACTCATTATCAACCATTGAGATTCTGGACTATGAAACGCGCACTGATTATCACGCTGGCAGTGGCAGCCGGCGCAGCCGCATTCGTGCTCGCACCGGCCGGGACGGCGTCCGAGCCGCCAATTGTCGGTAGCTCGGCGCCTGAATTCGAACTGCCGGATCAGACCGGACAACTGCATTCGCTCGAAGACTACCGGGAGCAATGGGTCGTCCTGTACTTTTACCCAAAAGACGAGACGCCGGGGTGTACCACTGAGGCCTGTGAATTCCGGGACAATTTCTTTACGTTTCGGGAGCTGAATGCACAGATTCTCGGCGTCAGTCTCGACGACGTCGAATCACACATGGATTTCGCCGAAAACCATTCACTACCGTTTCCGTTACTGGCAGATACCGACGGCAGCACTTCTGACGCTTACGGCGTCAAAACAAGGATGTTCGGAATGACCGTGGCCAAGCGGCAAACATTCATCATTGGCCCGGACGGCACAATCGTGAGACATTACGAGAAAGTGAAGCCTGCAGAACATTCTGCCGAGGTCATCGCCGACTTGAAGTCACTGACTCAGTCCGCGTTGCCGGACGAAGAGGAACCATTGTCGGATCTGAAAAACCTTGGCGCTGCAGTAGAAAAATAGATTATCAGTGCAACGCCTTGATCGCGTCATCGAGGCCGGCAATCGTCAGTGGGTACATTCGATCGTCCATAATTTCGCGGATGAGTTTCGTCGACGGCGTGTAATCCCAGCGCTGCCTGGGCTCCGGATTGAGCCACACGGCCTTCGGATAGGTGTTTAGCAAACGTTTGATCCACACGGCGCCCGGTTCCTCATTCCAATGCTCAACGCTGCCGCCGGCGTAGACAATTTCGTACGGACTCATCGTGGCATCACCGACGAAGATCAGTTTGTAGTCCGCCGCATACTTGTGTGCAATGTCGAGGGTCGGCGTCTTCTCCGAGTGTCGGCGCCGATTGTCCTTCCATAAATTCTCGTATATGAAATTGTGAAAGTAGAAATACTCGAGGTGCTTGAATTCACTACGTGCGGCAGAGAACATTTCCTCGCAAATTCGCACGTGGTCATCCATTGAACCACCGATGTCCAGGCACAAGAGAACCTTGACGGCATTGTGTCGTTCGGGAACCATGCGAATATCGAGCAAGCCCGCGTTGCGCGCTGTCTTGTCGATCGTGTCATCGAGGTCCAGTTGGTCTGCCGCGCCCTCGCGAGCGAATTTCCGAAGTCGACGCAGCGCAACCTTGATATTTCGCGTGCCGAGTTCGATGGAATCATCCAGGTTACGGTAATCACGCTTGTCCCAGACTTTCACGGCGCTTCGATTTCGCGACCCCTGCTGGCCCATACGTACCCCTTCCGGGTTGTAGCCGTACGCACCGAACGGTGAGGTGCCAGCCGTACCGATCCAGCGGTTGCCACCCTCGTGCCGCTCATCCTGTTCATCCAGGCGCTCCTGCAGCGCCTTCATCAACTCCTCGAAACCACCCATCGCCTCAATTTGCCGGCGTTCCTCCTCGCTAAGCATCAATTCGGCCTGGTGCCTCAGCCACTCCTCCGGCAAATTCTGCATGAGGTCCGCCAGCGAATCTTCGACGCCGTTGAAATAAGCGCCGAAAATTCGATCGAATCGGTCAAGGTGCGATTCATCCTTGACCAGGCTGGCGCGGGCCAGGTAGTAAAAATCATCAACACTCTGGCCCGCAAGGCCACTTTTCATTGCTTCGAGCAACGTCAACAGCTCGGTGATGGACGTTTTCATTCCACCCTCGCGAAGCATGTAGAAAAACGGAATCAGCATCGTGCTTATTGCGGGTTAGTCCGCCGATCGAGAAACACGAGTTGTTCGAACAAGTGTACGTCCTGTTCATTCTTCAGCAATGCACCATATAGCGGCGGGATCGCGCTACGCGAATCGCCACCTCTCAGCGCTTCGGGGGGTATGTCTTCTGCCAGCAACAGCTTGATCCAGTCGAGCAACTCGGATGTCGACGGTTTCTTTTTCAGACCGCGTACGTCGCGCACTTTGTAAAATGCATCCAACGCTTCTCGAAGCAGATTCTTCTTCAGGTCCGGGAAATGAACATCGACGATCTGCGCCATCGTGTCCTTGTCCGGAAACTTGATGTAATGAAAGAAACAGCGTCGTAAAAAGGCATCGGGCAGTTCCTTTTCGTTGTTACTGGTAATCACGATGATCGGTCGGTGGCGAGCTTTGATGAGACGCTTCGTTTCGTAAACATAGAACTCCATGCGATCGAGCTCTCGAAGCAAGTCGTTCGGAAATTCTATGTCCGCCTTGTCGATCTCATCAATGAGCAGGACAGGTTGCTGCTCGGACTCGAAAGCCTCCCACACTTTGCCACGAACGATGTAATTGGCGATATCGTGCACGCGCTCATCACCAAGCTGAGAATCCCGCAACCGCGCGACCGCATCGTATTCGTAAAGACCTTGCTGTGCCTTGGTCGTCGACTTGATGTGCCACTCGTGCAACGGTCTTCCCAGTGACCTGGCCACCTCGATGGCCAGCTGTGTCTTACCGGTGCCGGGCTCCCCCTTAATCAGGATAGGCCGTTCGAGCGTGACCGCGGCGTTGACGGCCATCGTCAGGTCATCGGTGGCAATGTAGGAACTGGTCCCTGTGAATCTGTTTTCCTTCATTTCATTATCCGTGTTTGTGTTCGCTACTTATCTTACCGCCGGGCCGGGGTCAGCGTCAGCCTGTGCTCCGCGGGACCGGGTAGAAACGCGCTCGGAAGTCCCTGCACCCACTCGTTATGTCCTTTTGAATAGAACGTCGACAACGGGTGACCGCTTTGCCCGGTCGGCATATGCAGGATGCTGTTTTCCTCGTTACCCGGAGAAACAGAAAATCGTTCGGACGCACCAAACGCGGGACCCTGCGCTTTCGGCATATCCAGATCGCCGTTCAGGGCATCCGCCGGCATGTCGAGAAAGTCAGCAAGCAGCGGAATGCTGCGGCTCAACGGATGTCGGATCGCCGCCGTATTTTTTTCTCCCCAGGTTCGCCGCGACAACGGACCATCGAACTTCTGGTCAAAGTACTCGATATTCTGTCTGATTGCCGCCAGCATCAGTTCATCCCAGCTTGCGTAGTTTCGCGGCAGCATATGCAGAGGACGCTTTGTGACGAGCGCCCAAAGGGCTCCCTCGAACTGGTTGCTGCGGCGCAATTTGACGTCGTCGCCATAAGCCGACCTTAGCGGCGCGGTCAATGCGTGAAAAACCCGTTTCTCGACTTCAAGCCTGAACGCCCGGACGAGCCGATAGCCAACCGATTCGGGAGCGGCTCGGGGAGTCCAGTCCTCGACCAGCCGACGGTAATCGGCAAGCACAATGTCGCCATCAATGTTCGAATCATCAAGCACCTCAAGCAACAGGTCGCGCCAGCGTGACAGAAACAGTGCACGATCATCGAACTGAATCTCGAGCATGTCTTTCGGCTCAAAAGAATCAACGGCAAACAGACCGTCCCGAATCTGCCGGGCACGCGCACCGAAATCGTAACCGCCATCGCCTATGACACGAAGCGCATCTGCATCGGTAACGCGCGCGTTCGCCGTCCAGATGCGCCCATCCTCAGGATTCACTATGCGTGGATATTCAGCGTCGTCGAGCCATCCTCGCCAACCGTGCTCCTGGCTCCAGTCCGCGGGTACCATGGCGTTAAAGTCCGTTTTTCGCGGGATCCGACCCGCAATAGTCCAGCCGATGTTGCCGTCGGCGTCACCGGTAACGAAGTTCTGTGGCGGCATTGCCATCGTATTCGCGATGTCGAGCGCCTCTTTGACCGACGTCACTGTTTCGAGGTCCATCAAGCGCAAATTAACGCTTTCGGACTTATGCGCAATCCAGCTGACGGCAATTGCCCCATCAGGGTAATCGACGTCATCGAGAACAGGCCCCCAGACCGTTTCCCGGATCACGTACTCGACCGGCTCGCCATCCTTGACGTTGATGGTCTCCCGGTACTCCGTGAACTCACGATCGCCGGTTGGCGTACTGTAAGTATTATCGGCCGTACCGGGCCGCAAAAGCACTGCGTCGGTCCAGTCGCCGTAACTGTTCGTAAAGCCCCAGGCTACTCGCGTATTACTTCCGGCAACCACAAAAGGCGCACCCGGCAGCGTAACACCAGCCACCTCGCTCCCCTCCTTGCCATCGACAACCAGTCGCGCCTGGTAATAGATGTTCGGTGTCGTCAGGCCGAGATGCATATCGTTGGAAACGATCGCGCGTCCATCGGCTGTCAGCGCTCCGGATACGGCCCAGTTGTTGCTGCCACGTAACGGGTATCGCCCTCTTTCGTTGGCGGGCGGCGCGGTATCCGCTACGTCGCGAATGGAATACACATCGGCATGCGGAATGGCCACCAGCGGCCTGGGTTCCCCCATCAGCGGGGCGTCCCAGGGGGTGCCTTGCGGATACAGCCACTCGTAGACCTGTCCCGGTAGCATCCGGTGCGCCAACCCCTTTGCACATCTTTGCTCGCGCGTGCATCGTTGAGTTGCATGTACATAGCGAAGACCACAAGGATCGAATCCTCGGGTAGCCATCGCTGTGGCTCGGCGCCGAGCGCAATGTATTCGAACGGCCGCGCACCGAGAGAGTTCAGCCCGGCATTGACGCCATCGGTGTACGCGGCGAGTATCGCCCGATCGCCGTCCGCGGCATTGGCAATCACGTTCCGGGCACGGCTGCGAAAACGATGAAAGCGGCTAAGTTTGTCTTTCTTGATCCCGATTGTGCCCACTAATTCCGACAATTCACCAGCCGCTTGTCGGCGAATCGTGTCCATCTGAAAGAACCGGTCCTGCCCGTGTGCGAATCCGGTCGCGAATGCAAGATCCGCTCGACTCGACGCGGTGATCACGGGAATACCATCAGCGTCACGCTCAATGCTCGCACTGTCGACAAGACCGGCAACTACGATCTCGCCGTCAAGGTCCGGCAGGCTTGCGCGCAAGGTGAACGCCACGAACATACCCGCAACGACAAGCAGCAGACCAACGGCAACAAGGAATCGGAGCACTACTCGATTCATTCTTCTCTTTTTACCGACAGCACCTTCATCGCATTCGTGCTTCCGGAAACGCCGTCAAGGTCGCCCTTCGTGAAAATGACGAGATCGTCGATGTCAACGAGCTTGTAATGCAGCAATGTGTTGAAGATATCCTGGTAAAGCCGCCGCGGATTGTCGACATTGATTTCGAACGATACCGGGTAGACACCTCTGTACAGCGCAACTCGCCGGCTCGTCGCCTTGTGAGGCGTGAAAGCGTATATGGGAATGTCTGATCTAATACGGGACATCCATCGTGTTGTCGAACCTGATTCGGTCAACGCAATAATCGCTTTCACCGCCATGTGGTTCGCCGTATACATGGTCGCCATAGCAATGGCTTCATCGATCAATTCAAAACGATCGTCCATGCGATGAGTGGTACGCCCATAAGGCAGAGGAAACTTCTCCGCGCCAACACAGACCTCAGCCATGGCGCTGATCGCTTCGGCAGGATATTTGCCGACCGCCGTCTCTCCGGACAACATGGCAGCGTCGGTACCGTCGATCACGGCATTAGCGACGTCAGACACTTCGGCGCGCGTCGGAACGGGGTTCTGAATCATAGACTCCATCATCTGCGTCGCCGTGATGACGATCTTGTGTTGTCTGCGGGTGTTCCGAATGAGCTTCTTCTGAATACCTGTCAGTTCCGCGTAGCCCATTTCGACGCCGAGGTCACCCCGAGCAACCATGATCACATCAGCGGCGCCGATGATCGAGTCAATATCCTCCACGGCTTCTGTGCGTTCGATTTTGGCGACAATCAGGCCCCGACCTCCGGCTTCTTCAAACAGTCGCCGCGCTTCGCGGATATCGGCACCGCTGCGCACAAAAGATACGGCAAGAAAATCGGCCTGCAGCTCTGCCGCCAACTTGATGTTCTGCTTGTCGATGTCTGTCAACGCGGCGGCCGACAAGCCACCACCCTTGAGGTTGATGCCTTTGTGGTCCGACAGGATGCCGCCGTTTACGACACTCGTGTGAATGCGGGTCCCTTCAATGCTGACGACTTTCAACGTGATCATGCCATCATTGAGCAATAATACGTCGTCAGCCTCGAGATCTTCGTGTAGCGTTTCGAGTGCCACTCCAACACCGTCCTGATTGCCATCCATCAATCCGAGCGTGCTGTCCAGGAAGAATGAATCACCGTCGGCCAATACGACACTGTGGTTTGCAAACCCGCGAATACGAATCTTCGGTCCCTGCAGATCCCCCAACAGGCCGACGTCCCTTCCACACTCTGCCGCAACCTTGCGTAGCGTATCTGCACGACGCTTGTGGTCGCCGGCCTCACCGTGCGAGAAATTGAGACGCGCAACATCCATACCCGACTCAATCATCTGGCGTAAGGTACCCGGCTCGTCCGACGCGGGCCCCAGCGTGGCGACAATCTTGGTTCGTCGTTGCATGGCAGCGATTATTGCACAGCTGAACAGGATTAAGTGTCTCGAGAGTGCGGCGGTGTCTTCTGCTCGCCACAATCCTCCGTTATGCTGCGCCTTGCCGCCACCAGATCCGATCCGAGATGTTGAACCGACGCCGATTCATTCAGAGCATTGCCGCCGCAGCAGCAACGCCCGCATTGACCCAGTCCTGCGCAGAAAACACACGGGCAATCGCTTCACCGGCCGAGCTCCGCTCGGATCCCGCAGGAATCCTCGACTTGCCGGATGGCTTCAGCTACCGGATCGTCTCTCGCGCCGGCAACCTCATGAGTGATGGACTGCGCGTGCCCGCCGCGCACGATGGCATGGCGGCGTTCGAGGGTAGCGACGGCCGCGTGATCCTCATTACCAATCACGAGATGAAAACACACTGGTTCGACGGCAGCGCTTTTGGCGAAGGCTATGGAGACCTGCCTGACAGTACCAAGGTGCTGCTTTATGATCGCGGCGACGACAAGACGCCTGCGCTAGGCGGCACGACCACCACGCTCTACAACCCGGCGACAGGCCACACCGAAAACCAGCACCTCAGCCTGGCAGGCACCGAGATCAACTGCGCCGGCGGGCCAACGCCCTGGGGCAGCTGGTTGAGTTGCGAGGAATGCTTCAAATCGCCTGGCACGCGACAGGAGTACGGACGCGCGATAACTCGAGAGCAGCGCCATGGCTATGTCTTCGAGATTCCATCGGCTGACCAAGACCTGGCGAAAGCGCAGCCCATCAAATCAATGGGCCGATTCGAACATGAAGCCTGTGCCGTGCATGACGCCACTGGCATCGTCTATATGACCGAGGACCGCCATCACAGTCTGTTCTACCGATACATTCCTGACGTGCCCGGCGATTTGCACAAAGGTGGCCGCCTGCAGGCGCTGGCAATCAGGGGCCAGGCGTCGCTGATGACGCACAACTGGTCGCGCGCGCCGCAGACACCCCTGAATTCGCCGCAGAAAACCGACTGGATCGATCTCGATAATGTCGATCCCGACGAGAATGACCTTCGATTACGTGGTGCCGCGCTCGGCGCCGCGACATTTGCACGAGGCGAAGGTCTGTGTAACGCCGATGATCGTTTCGCATTCACATGCACGATCGGC